>Ga0209536_100000076_pt1 | contig 135576 bp, 129 predicted proteins | sample DeeMarSeWOR28_12_FD_187461 | JGI IMG/M metagenome (GOLD analysis project Ga0209536, IMG submission 187461) | Marine sediment microbial communities from White Oak River estuary, North Carolina - WOR-2-8_12 (SPAdes) (version 2) | ecosystem: Environmental > Aquatic > Marine > Intertidal zone >...
TACTGCTATATACAACAAGTTTCGAAATCATCGAAAAACCTGTGATAGACACTACATACTGCTCGAAAAACCTCAGAACCTGAATTGAATGATACTGGTGATCTCACAAACCCCAGGCATAATTTTCGATAACCGATCCAAATTAACTGCTGCCATAGCGGTTTTTCGGCTGATAGGTCTGTAATCAATCTGGCTCTTACCCAATATTCCCTCTCTGACCATACCCCAAAAGCTCATCTTCTGATCGTACAAAGCAATTTTAGGGTCTCTAAGCAGGATAAACCATATGCAATTCGATATATAAATTCAGCGATTCACTTGCGGGCCAGCAGAACCTCGGATGGGAACAGCATCTGCTGGACATACTCTCTGACTTCGACATGAAAGCCCGCCAGCTGCAGTTTTTCGGCCATTTTGACACCTCGACAGCCACCCATTGATGCAGGAGAGATTCTGTAAATGGTTTCATACAACCCGCTGCCGAATCGCTCGCCCTGGGTCATGTTGACCAGAACCAGCCGTCCATTGTTTTTTAACACCCGCCTGAACTCGTGAATAATATCGTCCATGTCGTCAAAGGCGATGAGATCGAACATGTAATTGTTCACCAGCAGATCGATGGATTCGTCTTCCACTTTCAAGTCAAATGCGGTTCCCGCTGCCAGGGAGTAATTCGTGCCGGAAAGACTTCGCAGCCGCCTTCGCGCCTTTTCCAGCATCCCCGCAGACAAATCGATACCCATGTTGCTGCCGGTGGGATTTCTTTTGACGATTTCATAAAACGCCAAACCCGTCCCAACGGCAACTTCCAGAATGTGTTGTCCATCCTGAATGTTCGCAAGCTCCAGCGCCCTGTTTCTTGCCCGTGACTCCGTTAGTTTTCCCCACAGGTCATAAACAGGAGCGATCCGGTCATAGACCTCGCCGATGCGCTTTTGTGAAATGCTTGCATCCAGCAGGCGGTGGTGTTTTCGGCAACATGTGACGCGACAACACGAAAACGAGCTCTCCATTGTCTTCTCCTATGCATTCGAATGTTTAGCCACCGCCGCACAGCGATGTGGTTGTAAAAGTGCCGCCGGTCTTTCGAACGGCGGCTTCGTCATACCGCGGGCAGGATGCGGCCGCCTTGTAGGCGCTCAGATGGGTCCCCAGCAATTCATCGGCTTTCGATTTCATCAGGCCGGCCGGCTGATCCTTGACGTGCTGTCCGATAATCGCCGCTACACGCAGCTTTTTGTGGTCGATTTCTTCTGCAGCGGCCGCGGCGGTGATACTCTCCAGGCAGGAGATGCAGCCGGCAGCCACCGCAGCGCCCGCGGCCACCAGCAGCTGAGTTTCCATGTCCAGTCCTTTAAAGGGCGGTTTCATCTGCTGCCTCCTTTGTCGGGTTGGTTGTCGAAGACGGTTTGACTGCTTCGATGCGCGCCGAAACGATGTACTGCTCCACACCGCTTTGCGGCAATGAGTGCTCGATCAACCGCCGACTGCCTGGTTCCAGCAGGACCCGGATCTGTTCGAACCCCGCCATTGCCAGGATGGCCTCCAGCTCATCGACGGTCAGGGCACCGGCAATGCAACCGGTCAGCTTGGAGGCGTCATCGCGCAGGTGCTGGGGCAGCGGAGCGGTGGCGACCACGTCGGATACCGCCAGGCGGCCGGCGGGCTTTAAAACCCGGTATGCTTCCCGAAAAACCGCCTGCTTGTCCGGTGAAAGATTGATGGCACAGTTGGAAATTATTGCATCGACACTTTCGTCGTCTACCGGCAAATGTTCGATCTCTCCTTTTCTGAACTCTACGTTTGCGGTTTTCATCTTTCCGGCATTTTGCCGGGCCAGCTGGATCATCTCCGGTGTCATGTCCACACCGATTACACGGCCGGACTCTCCCACGGCCCGCGCGGCGATAAAGCAGTCGAATCCGCCGCCGCTGCCCAGATCGAGCACAACGTCGCCCTGTTTTAATTGACTGAAGGCGTTCGGGTTGCCGCAGCCCAAACCAAGGTTGGCGTCTTCCCCCAGCCCTTGCAGCTGTTCGGTGGTGTACCCCATGGCCAGGCCGGCTGCCTGGTTGCCCTGTGCCTTACCGCAGCAGCCGGTGGATGCCGGATCTGATCCGCATCCGCCGGCTGTTGTGGCTGCCCGGCCGTACTGCTCGCGAACGGTTTGCAGAATCTGGTTCATATCCATTTTCGACATGCCCACCTCTTTGTTCTATGTTTCGAAAACTTTCGAATTAATACCGTAAAAAAAATGGCCCCTACCGCGTAAAAAAGTCCTTCAGCGCTTCCACTATTTCGGGATCTACCCAGCAGGCGATCCGTTGCCCCTGGCGCTCGGTTCGAATGATCCCCACCCGTTTGAGCTCCTTGATATGGTGGGAAACGGTGGATTTCACCACGCCGAGCTCTTCACCCAACTCTCCCACGTAGGCCGAGGACTCTGCGTCCACATAGCTGACGGTGCCCGGCTTGCAGCATGAAACCAGCCGCAGGAATATTTGGAGGCGATGCGGATTGGACAGCGCCTTGAACACATCGGCAAATTCGTTCAGATCTTTTATTCTATTGTTCGACATATTTCGAACTATAGGTCAGGGGTGAGATCCTGTCAAGCATATATTTTACGTCTCCACTCTATTTTTCACTGCCGGGTTGCCGAAATTGGGTGCATGTTACCCATCCGCACCTTTGCTCAGCACCATCGCCCGCCGGCGCACCAGTCCGAAGTGCCCCGGTCGCGCTCCGGTGCTTTTTCATCATTTCCGGACACCACATGGCTGCCTGCCCTTCCCGTTTTTCACCGCGGGTTTGTCCCTATCGGAAGGTTCAAATCGAAACCACCAGTTTGCAGCGACCCCAGCAAACAGGCTGGCAAAACCGGCGCCGATGAACAGCGCGCCCCACTCCATGAAATCGCGCGGCTCCGGCGGGTGCCAGTAGACGATTCCGCCGAATATGGCGACTAAAAACGGCGAGACCATCCGGCACCCCCAGCCGACCATCAGCAGGCTTACGATCGTGAGCACTACCAGGAACTGGTCGGGATCGGGCATGGGAAATTTCTCCCAGCCGAGAGAGCGCAGTGCCAGGTGCAAGCAGACGATCGCCCCGATGTACATCCGCGGGTTGCGACCGGCGGCCCCGCAAAGAAAGAAGATCAGCGCGCACAGCGCGGCCACCAGGAAATATACTGGCGGGCTGCCCAGCGAAAACACCATCACCAGGGTCAGACCCACCCAGAAGTGCTCTTCTTTCTTCGAAATAAACGGCAGGACGGCAAAAATCGGTGCGACGTTCGCCGAGTTGACGCCGATGTCGAAAAACCAGATCCAGGAAACGGTGTGAAACAGGTAAAATCCGCCCCAGATGGCCCAGGCTGCCTTCCAGACCGTGGGGAGAACAACCCGGCAGCGGTGATCCGGTGAGTTTTCGGAGGTGACAGCCGGCCGGAGCCACAGAAACACGATCGCCAGCAGCGCACCGTACCAGGTGGCAGCCAGGTGGATCATCGATTGGCCGATGCTGCTGTAGTACAGCAGATGCGGGCCTGCGGCGACGCCGACCGCGGCCAGCATCGCGATCGCATAGCTGATCCAGGAAACCTGGAGCCGAAATATCCAGCCCAGTGCGATCAGTTTTGCGGCAAAGGCGGCGATCCACAAAAAGCTGGCAAGGATCCCAAATTCCGGGTTGGCGGATATGTGCTCGGTTTGATAGGTGCAGTCAAACAGAAAGCAGATGTTGATGACGGCCAGGATGACGGCCGGCCGCCGCAGCCCTGCGATGCGATACAGGATGAAGCTGCCGGCCAGCAGCAGGATCTCGTAGCATTCGATCACCGCTGTCAGCAGCAGCTGCCCGTCGAGCCAGTTGATCTGGCTCATGCCCTTTGATGCCAGAAACACACCGAGCACAAAAAACAGCGCGCTGGCAAAATAGAGCGGATTGTACTGCACGAACCACCGGTAAAAAAGCGATTCGACACTGCCGAGCCTGCCGGCTGTTGCTTGCTGCGGATCAATTGGATTCATATTCTTCCCCCTCTCCTCCCGGGTGCTATTTTTGCCCTTTCCCCTTTCGGCCGATCGCCCCAGGTACGGATCAATCATATCGTGTTCCCGGTGCTCGGATCAAGAAAATAATGCTTTTATAGCAATTATTTCAAGTAGTTACACTATTTTACTTTCCTGCTCGCCGATTTTTGCAGCCCATGTTGTAAAAGTTTGTAAAAGTCGGTAGAATAACAGTTGCGAACGCCGGATGAAAAGACTTCCGCTGCAGGCACTTGGAGTCGGGTTATGAAAGCAAAAACCGGAAAGAAGTTTACCGTGCCGGACCTAAAAGCAAAGGTCCGAACGCTGGAGGCCGTTTTCGGTGAAAAACACATGCGCCGGCAATTGAACCCCCGGACGGTGGACAAGTGGCTGCGGGACCCGGAGCCGACGCCCTACCTGACCTCTTTGAAGTGCTACTTCGGTGTGATCGGCCTGAAAGAATCGGATATGCTCAAGGCCCGTGATGCGTTCGCCGACGAAGTGTCCCGGATCTGCGCACGGCAATTCCCGGATTCCGGCGTGCGGTATGGCGCAGATGATATCGCCACCATATACGACAGCTTCGCAGGGCCGGATGCGCGCAGTCACACGGCCCTGCTGGGCCGCACGCTGAAAATGATCCAGAAAGAGACCGCCCGCAACGATTACGAATACCTGAAGGGCTACTACCACATGTATCACCACTGGAAGAGCGGCCAGACCGGCGCGGGCGACAACATCCGCCGCAACCTGGTGCAGATATACGACTTCGACGAAAATCAGGGACTAATGTCGTGCCGCATCCTGGTGTCGCCAATGAAATGCCGGAACAAAGAAGACTGGTGGGTCTACGAGGGCTGGGTGGTGAACATCAAAAACAAGCTTTTCTGGCTGTTCGAGTGCGTCAAGGGCATGCCGCCGGAACTGGTCACGCTGAGCATCTTCAAGCCCTCTTTCTGGCCCGAACCGGATCACTTCGTTCTCTATGGCATACTGTCGGCCCTCACCCTGGAGGGCAATCCCTGCGCCAGCAAATTTATTCTCAACAAGATCGAAGCCGACGATCAGCTCAGAGATCACATCGGGTACTTCACCGCAGAAGAAATCCGGGCCGAGGGTCATCGCATCGACATCCTCCGCTGCATCGACAACCGCGTCCCCGGCGCCGGTGATCTCCTGTCCGCATCCCCGACCGGCTCGTGAGCGTTACGCCGTTTTACTCCCTCCTGGTTTGATATCAATGCCGTAACATGATAAAATTACATATTATTTACGCCATTTCTCGAGCCTTCGGGGGACAAATATGAATATCAAATCGTTGCTTTTTCCCGCAACGCGGCTTCTGGCAGCGATTGCGGCCATCGCGCTCACCGGCTGCTCCGCACCGCTGATCAAAATGCCCGAGCCGCCGCCTTCCATCGTCCGGCAGCACGCCAGTGTAAGGGTGCAAGCCAGTTACCCGGGATTGAAAAAAACCGGTATCCACATAGACAAAGGCGATTACTACACAGTGCTGGTCGATGGAAAAGTGAACACCAATCCCAGGCGGTATCCAGGGCGCTGGCAAAGCCCCATGGCCCGTCTGCGACTTTTCGCGGGAGACCTTCCCATCTCCCGCTATGCCTTCAACAATATCGAGCAGTCATACCATGCAGGTGAGATCGCCTTTGTCGTAAAGGATGGGAAATTCAACTACGAAAAACGGGGGGCGATGAACCCCAAGTGGTATAAGGATAATGTGGGCAGTTTCCAGGTCAGTGTGATCATCTGGGAAGAAGAGGACTACCAGCGGATCGCCGCGTTTTTGGAAAAGCTGCATGCCGCAGACCCGGAAAACGAAGTCCTTGGCGATATCGCCAAAACAGCGGCTCACTATCGAGACATCCAGGTCGTGGAAAAAGATACCAACCAGCAGGTGGCAGAAACCCGCGAGTTGATCGATCAGTTGAAAGCCGGCACCGGTTCCAGCAAGGTCGCGGCCGATCCGCGGGTCGCACAGCTCGAGTCGAAGCTGGCTGCGCTTAAGGCAACCCTCTCCCAGCTGGATGAAATGAAAAAACAGCTTGCCGCGGAAAAGGAAAAGTCGGTACAGCTGACCCAGCAGCTGGAGCAGCAGGAGCAGCGGGAAAAAGCGCTGCTGCAGCAAATCACCAAAGGCGGGAAGATGCCGCCGGTGATCGTTGTGGCCTCTCCATCTGTCGATGGGGATACGGAAGCAAAAACCGTTTTGTTCCGCGGGGTCGCGGAAGACGACCAGGGCCTCAAGGAAGTAAACTTTTACTTGAATAATAAGCCCGTAACATTCAGTGGGCAAAGAGGAATTGCGGTATTGCCCACTGCTCAAAAAAAACGGATCGACTTCGACCGGCGCATCGCCCTCGCCAAGGGAATCAACCGCATCACCATCCGGGCGGTAGACCTGGATGACCTGGCCGTGGAAAAGACGTTCGTCTTCAACCGGATCGACAGCCGCCGCAATGTCTGGGCGGTGGTCATCGGGATCAACGCCTACCCCAACGTGCCGCCCCTAAAGTATGCGGTCAACGATGCCGAAGCCTTCTACCGGCTGCTGGTCAACGAAAACAACATCCCCAGAGACAATATCACCCTGCTGACCAACCAGCAGGCGACCCTGAGCCGGGTCCGAAGCACCTTGGGGACCCTGTTGAAGCAGAAAGCCGGAACCGGCGACATGGTGATCATCTACTTTGCCGGCCACGGCGCCACCGAGCGCGACGCCCTCAGTGCGGACGGCGACGGCCTGGAAAAATACATCCTCACCTACGACTCCAAGCTAGATGATCTATACGCCTCGGCGCTTCCCATGCGCGAGATTACCCACATCTTTCATCGCATCCGATCCGAACGGCTGGTCTTCATCGCAGACGCCTGCTACAGCGGCGCAAGCGGCGGGCGCACGGTGGGCATTACCGGTATTCGGGCCAATATCTCCGATACGTTCCTCGAGCGCCTCTCCAGGGGAAAAGGCCGGGTGATTTTAACAGCCAGCAGCACCAACGAGGTCAGCGTCGAAAACGACGACCTGCAACACGGTGTGTTCACCTACTATCTGATCGAAGGATTGAAGGGCAAAGCCGACACAGACAAAGACGGCCTGATCACCGTGGATGAAGCCTATCGCTACGTTTCCGTCAGGGTGAGAAACATCACCGGCCAGGAACAAAATCCACTGAAAAAAGGCACCGTGGAAGGAAACCTGGTATTGGGCATAGTAAAATAAACCGGTCTGCCCGAAAGACAACGAAATTCAACGGCCCTGGCCGCAACGATCCGGCTTATCTCTTGACATTCAAACCCCCATCCCCTATTTCCATGCATAGCCGCTTTGAAACGGATCGAGATATCACAGTTTCAATCCGCTGCCCGACGCTAAAGCTGTGACCTGCCTCTTTTCGAACACAGCCGGATTTCGGCTCTGTATACGATCTTAACCACCGATTTTCGTCGTCGAAAGGAGGGCCCCCATGCACAAACACTGGATCTTTTTTCTTCTCGCAGCGATGTTGGCCGCGGCCTGGTCTGTTGAACCGGCAGATGCCAAAGGCCGGTTCGGTCATCGTACAAAACCCGTTTACTACCTTGCCCTGGGAACCTCACTGGCCGCGGGCATACAGGCCGATCGACAAACCTGCGAAAGCGTTCCATCCCCTGTCAGCTACCCGAAATTTCTGGAATGGAAAATCAGAAAAAAAGTCCGCAACGCCGAACTCGTAAACCTGGGTTGCCCGGGAGAGACCAGCGCCACTTTCATACACGGAGGCATATGCTACCCTGAAGGTTCCCAACTGAGCGAAGCGAAGACCTTCCTGGAAGATCACCGGGAAGATACTATTTTGATTACCATCGACATGGGGGCAAACGATGTTTTGCCCTGCTTTTTCGATCCTGAGGTGCTTCCCGAGGATATCCCGGGCTGTGTTCAAGATAGAGTCGCGGATTTAGCCGGCAATTTAGGATTTATCCTCAGTGAAATACGCAGCGTGGCACCGGATACACCGGTGATAGGATCAAACTATTACAACCCGCTGCTGATCACCTGGTTTCAGGATCCCGGGCTTGCGATGATGCTGGCAGAGCTTCAAACAGCCCTGAACAATGCTCTCGGAGCTGTATATGCGGGGTTCGGCATACCGGTCGCTGACGTAGCCGAAGCATTCTGGTCGAATGAATTCGAAGACAACAACGAAAACGGACTGCCGGACAACGTGGATCGGATCTGCGCCTGGACGTGGATGTGCAAATGTGAAAACATCCATGCCAACTGGATCGGATACTGGAAGATGGCGGACGCGTTCGAGGAGGAGCTGCCGGAATTTCCCTCCTACCGCCCGCCCTGGTGGTTTTTTAAGTTCTGGCACTGATTTCTACTCCGGGGGGCATCCGCCCCCCACTCCCCACCTTCAACACCCGCTTGCACTATCCGCAGGCAATTCCGAGAGTAACGCTGTTCACATCTGAGGCAGCGTATTTTTGTTGACACGGTTTCGATCATCTCCTATTGAACTGTTACATGGGCTGATCCATTACCGCCGATCTCTAATTTCAAAAAAACACATCCACTGATTGCGTCTTCTTCCGTCCCCGCAGACAGTCCGCGCCTGCCTTCCGGCCGCACCGATACCTTTCGCAGCCACTGTATTCTCGCCTGTTGCCGCAGCGATTTGCCGCGAAAAACCGCCACCGATCGATAGGTCGCCTGTCGATGAAAAAGCGTCTTCTCAAATTGCCGAACCAACGCCGCCGAACAGGTGGTTGCCACCCATTCGGCGGCTGAATAACGGGCAGACGGATGCCGTCTTTATTGCACCGACCTTTCCAAACGGAGGGCATGTCATGGCAAAATACCTGATCACATGGAAAATCGACCAGGCGAAAATCCCCCTGGATCCCAAACAGCGGGGAGAAGGATGGGGTTTTCTGCTGTCGATGGTCAAACAGGATATTGAGAAAAAGCTCACCACCGACTGGGGCGCATTTGTCGGCGAGGCCAGCGGGTACTCGGTTCTGGAGGGAAGCGAGGTGGAGGTGATGAAAGCCTTGCAGCGCTATGTGCCGTATTGCGTGTTCAAAGTCCACCCCATCGCCACGGTGCGCCAGGTGGAAGAGATGCTCGAGGCGCTGGCCGGTTGACCGGCCTATCTTTTCGCCCTCGGAAGTACTTTTGAAAACCAGCGGCAGGGCTGGGAGGAGCCCTGCCGCTGTTTTCTTTGTCACGCATCAACGTTCTTTTCGATTCTACTGCCGGACGATCTTTACTTCCATTTTGGTTTAAAGACCTCGACCTCATCCAGTGCCCGGAGGATGTCGATGAACCGTTGTCGGACCGGATAGGTGTCGTTGGTCAACCAGCGCCCCAGCAGGTTTGCATAGAACGGGCTTCCCAGAGCGCCGCTGCTGCCTCCCGGAAGAATCGTTTCCGCTCTGAAGTGCCCCCATCCCCTGCCGGGCTGTCCTGCGTACCGGCGTGCGGGTCCGGATCCGAACCGGAATGCCTCGGCGTCAGCGGCGCGGGCCGAATGACTGGACGCGTCCACGACCCCGAACCCGCCGTCCGTGGGGATGCCGTCCAGGTCGCTCAAAGGCGGCGGGAAGGCACCGCCGGCCGGCGGGATGCTGAAGGGTTCCCCCAAGGGATGGTCGAACACGATGCGGTGCAACCTACCCCACCGGTAATCCGATTGTTTGGTGGAGTAATCGAAGGCCGCTGCAAATTCGCTGCCGGCCAGCAGATCGAGGGCATCGGCCAGGCTCTGTAAAATCGCGTAGTCGCGTCGATCGGCCGCATCGCTGATTGCCGGAAAATCAAAAAAATCAATGCCGGAAGCTCCAACCCCCTGGTTGGCATCGAAATTGTCGAGCAGATTCCGCAGGGCGGTCATCGTGCGGTCGCTGCCCGGCCGCTGCTCCAGCAGACCGCGAGCGTACAATGTCGCATCGATAGTGTTTTTTATAAATTGGCTCCTCCAGACCGAATAGATCGTGGCCGCCACACTGGCCTCAATCTCTTCCGGGGTGGGTGGCGCGAGGATGCCGTCGATGTCGGAGGCGTCGTAGCCTTCCGGAATGCCGGTCGGGGTGGAAAAATCCCAACCCGACAACCTGTCGACGGCCTCGACAATTCTGGGGTCTGCGCCAAAGGAGGCAAGCAGCGATGGCGCACCGCTTTCTGCGGCATTGTCGAACGCCTGAAGGATAAAGGGGGTGAAGACCTGGGCATCGAGCATCACCACGTCGGCCTGGATTTCCTGCATGTCCTGAAGGTTCACCTTGCCCTTTCGCAGTTTGGCCTCCAGTGCCTGTTTGATCCGGCCGGCCCGGGTGCCGATGGCATATCCGGGGTTGAGGTAAAAGATTCCGCCTCCGGGCCGAACCTCGTTGAGGGGGTCGTTGTCCAGGGAGTTGCCGATCGGATCGTTGTTGGCGTTGATGACGTATCCGGCCGGCGGGTTGATCACCTGCGGCAGTTCGCCGAAGGGAAGAATTTCATACTCAAGGGCCTGTTCCGGCTGGGGGTTTGTCACCGGCAGCCACTCGTTGCCGCCGAAGCCGTTGCGAATGAAATAGGGGGGCAAGCCGACGACCGTGCCGGCTTGCAGGTCCTCGCGGATCGGCATCTCTGCGCTGGTAAAGTAGGCAATGTTGCCGCCCTTGTCGGCATAGATCCAGTTTTGGGAGCCGACATCGAAAAACTGCAGGCCGGTGATGAAATCGTCCAGGTTGCGGGCCAGATTCCACAGGCGAAACGTCTCCGGTTCCCGGGTGGCGCTGAATCCGGTGTACTGGAGGCTTATGGCCGTGCCGGTGCCGGTTGCAAAATCGAGATCGAGCTGAAGAATCGGTCCGTTGTTGCGCCGCGGGACGATCAGCACGGCCGGAGGAATAAAGACTTCCCCCACCGTCGAACCGGGAGCCGCCGTCTCCAGATTGTCGGGAATCCCATCGAATTGATTGTAGCGAAATACCTGCGGTATGGGCACGATCGGCTCCAATGCCCCCTGGTATAGAGTGTACATCTCGTTTGGCGAGGTCAGATCCGGTACGACGACCTGCTCCAGGTAGACGTCGGTTACATCCATCGGGTGGAACGTTGCGCCCCATGCGATGAACCGGTTCTGACCGATCACCACGAATGGAAAGCCCGGAAAACTGCTGCCAAATACGTCATATCCATCTGCCGAGGCTTTCAGGTGGTTCTGGTAAAAGGTGGACGGTGTGTCCAGACTCAGGTGAGGGTCATTGGCTATCAAGGGGCGGCCGTTGTCGGTATACGTTCCGCTGACCGCCCACTCGTTGCTGCCCCGGCAGTGTCTTTTCGGCTGCAGCGCCCGGCGAAAAAAAGGGATGTCCTGGACCCGCTTTTTATAGGTCCGCAGAATTTCAAGGGTTCTGGGATGCAGGGATGCGGGGGAATGTCGCGGTATCGGGTCACTGTGTTTGTAAGTGTGCCGGTGTTTGCCTTTCCGGCGCATCTTCACCTGGGCATCGGGAACCGTCGAGGCCGGATCGAATGGCGCACTGCGGAAGAGGTCTTCGAAGAAAAGGGCAGTTCCGTCAAAACCCAAAGCTGCCCCGGTTCCCTGGTAGGTCAGCAAGACTTCTGTGTTGTTGAGATCCTGCAGATCGAAAGACAGACCGAATGCCAGCAGTTTGGCCACCACGACACTGTCCACCGGCTTCCACTTCTCGGCATTGCCGAGTTCGAGCAAGCCATATTCCATCGGAAGGGGATGCTTTTGCAAAAACAGGTTTACCCCTTTGCTGTAAGCTTCGACCGCCTCGCGGACTGCAGGTGACGCTTCCGCCCAGGAGCGCTCGGCAGCACGCAGCAGCCCGACGGTGCGAAGCTCCACGTCGCTTGCCAGCGCTCCGGGACCCAGCAGCTCTGCCAGGGTGCCGCTGGCCATCCGGCGCTGCATGTCCATCTGGAAGAACCGATCGCGGGCGTGCACGTAGCCCTGCAGAAAAAACAGGTCGTGTGCTTTTTTGGCGACGATGTGGGAAATGCCGTCCACATCCCGGTAGACAGCGGCATAGTGCCGCAGACCGGGTAATTTTTCAGCGCCCTTGGCCAGGGCAGGCAGCGGCGTAAGAATAACGGTGAAGGCAACGACACAAACGATTCGGCGCAACATGATTATGCCCTCCTTTCATTGATTGGGAAGGTTGTCAGTTCATGCGGTAATCATGTGGCCGGAGCAGAGAGGTAAAAACAAAAAAACAAAGCCCCACTTCCTTACCGTACAATTGGGGCTTCCGTGTCGTCCAATATCGTGTGGGCCATGTCGGTCACAGCGCTTCAGCGGGTGGTTACTTTCTTTCACAACTACCACACCGATGCAGATTGTCAACCATTTTAGACAGATATACTACATTGTAGAAATTTGTCCATCTGTTGCATGACTGCTTTTCGCCCGGGGAATCGTCCTGGTTTTGAACCGCAGATTACTGCGCAGACGAAGAGCTGCTTTCCATAAATTGTCCGATCGCCCCATGACGACAACCCGGCAGGGCGCCAGGCAACCCTGGCGGGTTGATCTCTTCCGGGAGCCGGGAGTTCCGATGCGTACGCGACAGACAGGGCACTCCGCTGCTTCAATCGGCCGAAGACGGCGTTTTCATTTCCGAATGACTGGGGATCAGCGTCTGGGTGCTGAGAACGCCCTGGTTCTGCCGAATCTTGGCGTGGACGAATTGTCCTATGACCTCGGCATCGGAGGAAAGAAGATCCCGGGTCAAAACGACTTTTGCGATGATGTCCACATTGCCGTGAACCGCGTGGACCTCCTTGACCTCCTCCAGGGCAAACAGTTTTTCGGCGATGCGCAGCTCGTGCTTGGCTTCGACGTTCATTAAGACAAAAACCGTAATTTCGCGAAGCATCTCCGGGTAGTCGACTTTCTTTTGGCTGGACATTTTCTCTCGAAACTCCTCCATGTTGGTCATCAGGTACTTTGAAAGCCCAATTCCGTAAACGCGCGGGCGCTCCTGCTCCCACTGGTGATAAGACACGTAGGCATACAGATCGGCGATCGTCCGTTTCGGAAACGAGGCGTGCAGACCGCCATTTTTGATCATCGAAGCCAGGGGCCAGTAGATGGTCTTGTACCAGTCCTCGGCCGCCTCCTTAAACGTCACCGGCTTCCCGGCTTTTTGCTCCCGGTGGCTTTGATGATCGGCAATCTGCCGCAGCAGGTATCCATACTGGCCGACCTCTGTCAATTCGATCGAAAAAGGAAGGCCGGTTTTTTCGTAAAAACCGCTCCGCTCCCCATACAAAATGTTCTCCAGGGTGTCTTTGGATGGAATGCACTCGACGATACGGGCCGTGATTTCCGTCCGGCCGAGCTGTTTGGCCGCGGCGATGCGGTGGTTGCCGTCCAAAACATAATATTCGTCCTTGATCTGGTAGAGATCGACCGGCGGCAGCGACCTGCCGGTCCGCATGGCCTGGCGAATCTTGTCGAGCCGTTCACGGGGCAAATGGGATTTCAGTGAGAAAGTGCCGTCGAAATCACGGTAGCGCCCGACACTGCCCACGATACGATCGACGGGAACGATCCGGGTCCCCCGGTCTACGTACTCGAAGGCTTCCTCTGTTTTTTGCTTCTCATTGAAGCTCTTTATCCCGGGGGCCTTCCGGCGGTCTCTGCGGCTGCTCCGCCAGCTATCGATCCATTTTATCATCGTCATCCTTTATCTCGAGCAAGTAATATCCGCAGCTGTTGACCACCCGGGTTTTTTCCAGGGTCAGGATCCGATCGGCGGGGTCCGCAAAGCTCTCGTGGATGTGCCCGTGTATGAAATAGCGTGGCGAGTACTTGCGGATGAGCCACTGGAAGCTTCTGAAACCGCGATGACACGGGTCCTCGGCATCCCGGACGTGCCGGGGGGGCGAATGGGCAAGGACGATGTCCACGCCCCGGTGCCACCACAGCAGGGGGCGAAGTCGGCGGATGGTTTGCTTCATCTCGGGTTCCGTGTACTGGTGGGGACCACCGCTGTACCAGCGCGACCCCTCCAATCCCAGGATGCGAAGTCCGCGAAATCGCACCATGCGCGCGTGGATGTCCTCGCAGCCGTCCGGCGGCGAGGCGCTGTAGCGGATGTCGTGGTTGCCCTGGACATAATAAAGCGGCACGTTGAACGTGCTGCGCAACTGAGTGAGGTATTCCGGCGGCAGATCGCCGCAGGAGAAAATCAGATCCACTGCCGCCAGCTTTTCCGCTGAACTCCGATCGTTTAGTGCCGGCTCCACGTAATCTGAAACGGTGAGAATTTTCATGATGTTCCCGCAGACCCCATCTAACGACGACTATCCGTTCGGTACAGATGGCAAACGCCTGCAAATATAATTTGTTGCATAAAATTCAAAACATGCCGTTCCGAGAACATATTTACAGTAATAATTATTCCGCACTTACGAATCGACAGCGCCGATGCGGCAGCGGTGCATGGCGCGGTAAAACGGCAGATGATGCTCGTAATAAGATTTCAGGTGCGCGCTGTTGTCAGGGGTGACCGCGAAAGTCTCGACATTTTTTCGAATGCCGGTCGATCCGGCGGCATCCGCATGCCATTTCTGCCAGATCTTCCACTTTGCAGGCAACTGCGGCTGCCATTGCAGCGAAGAGGGCATGAAATCGATTGCGAGCCTCCGGCAGTAAGCCTCCACGATCCCCGCCGGACTATCTTCCAGATCGTCGGCATCGACAACGACAGGGGGTTGCGGTTGGCCGCGCTCGACGGCTGCAAACAGCTCCTGCAACTGCTCGCATCCGATTTCCGACAGCGTCACGTTCGGGTTCATGGCATAATAGGATGCGATCGTTTTGGCCGGATCGCGAATCAGGAACGTGTGGGTCACCCGGGCGATAAACGGTGGATCGGCCAGCAGGGGGCCGGCACAGTGGGCCGCCATATCCTTGAAAAATACCGGGCGTTTTTCAGCGGCATAGAGCAGCATCTGTTTGATGGCCGAATACGTGGTCGGGTGATTCGGGTCGATGTGTTCCTGGGCGATGCTGGCCGCGTTTTCGTGGACGTAATACAGATACGAAAAGGGCTCGTGAAAGACTTCGAAATCCCCGCGTTCCATCATGACTCTTTCAAACGCCGTGGAGATCGTTCGCGGATAGGTCCACAGGGCCACTATCGGATGGTTGACTGGTTTCGACATGCTTGTCTCTTACCACAAAGAATAAACCTCTGAAAGCCCGACGCTCTGTCCGCGGTGAATTGCCGGCACAACGGAAACCAAGCGGTTTGCGGCGATGGGGCTCCGGATCGCAGCCCCCGGTCAACGAAAACGGCTCGCTGACCGCTGCCGGCGCCTGTCTGCTTTTTTGCCCGAAGCGTTTTGCTTTTCCCTGAATTAACCCTGCTGCGCTGCTGCGTTGCTGCGTTGCTGCAGGAAGCCCGACCCCTGCCGGCGCTCGAAAAACGCGCGCTGCGACGCAATTGCAGGGTGCCTGCAAGGGATTGCGCTCTTGATTTTTCCGCTGAAATGGTCAGTATGGGATGAGACGAAACGTCATCGGCCGGGCCCGAAAACCAGCACCCAAAAGGGAGTCATCGAATGCACGTAAAAGAAGCCATCGCCACCCGCCTGAGCATCCGTCGGTATGCAAACGCCAGCGTTCCGCCCGAGCACATGGAAACGCTTTTCAGGGCCCTGCAGCTCGCACCATCTGCCAACAACCAGCAGAACTGGGAGTTTATATTCGTCGGAGATCCGGGGCTGAAAAAGAAACTGGTTTCCGCCTGCATGAATCAACGCTTTGTGGGTGACTGCAGCTATTTCATCGCCGGTGTGGTAGATCCGCAACTAAAGTGGCACATGGTCGATGTCACGATTGCCTTTACCCAGTTTGCCCTGCAAGCCGTGGAGCTCGGATACGGAACCTGCTGGATCGGTGCGTTCGAGGAAATGGAAGTAAAAGAACTTTTACAGATCCCGGCGGGCAGAAAGGTTGTCGCGTGCATGACATTCGGGCAACCAGAGGGCCGGCACGTTCCAAGAGGCCGCAAGGCCATTGACCGGTTTGTGTATCTGGATCGATTCGGCCGCAATTGGGGCCGGAGATAACCGGGGCAATGCAGCGCGGGTTCACCTGCCCCTGCCTGGCGGGCTCCGGCCGAAAGCCGGACACCGGCCCGCGGTTTACACCGAATCGTATGGTGAGTGATCATGATCGACAGTTATTCATTCGGCCGCATCGTCGTTAACGGCACTGCCTACACCAACGACATTAAAATCATCGATGCGGCGGTGATCCCCGAATGGTGGAGAAAAACCGGTCACACGGTCGCTGCCGAAGACGTGACCGACCTGGTCGGCTCCCGGCCGGAGATCGTGGTGATCGGCAAGGGCAAACCGGGGTTCATGAGCACCAGCTCAGAGGCAAAACGCCTGTTTGCGGATCACGGGATAACGCTGATAGAGGATAAAACCTCCCGGGCGGTTGAGACGTTCAACCGGCTGCACCGGGAGGGGAAAAAAGTCTGCGCCGGGTTTCACCTGACCTGCTGAAGCCGACCGCCCTGCCCCGATTGCCTGAAGTTCAAGGCACGCAGCTGCACCGCGCAACCACACCCGGTTTGCTTGAAACCGCCGATACCCCGGCTTTCCCTGCCTTCACAAACGCGTATTTCACCGCACCGGCATCGCCGCAAACCGGCCGAAACCCGGCAACCCGAACCTCACCCGCTCATAAACGGCTCATTGCGAAGGCACTCTTTGGCATCCCGGTTGAACTTTTCTATTTTCTGTTGTCTTTGCCCGCCAAATCCGATAGTCGCTGTAAAAGTGCCGGCAGAAAAACGCTCCGGACCTTTCATTGCACTAAGGCGACCTCGCCGCCCGGCGCGCCTTGATCTCCCGTATCTCCAGTGGTTGTTCAAGCCGGTGATGGCTCGACATCGCCGGTCGGCAAGGAGGTGTAAAATGCCAAGAGCTCTTCTTTGCTTCTCAGTGATTGTTGCCTCGATCGCCGTGCTGACCTGCAGCCGGGTGGATGAAAATGCGGCGGCATTGGAGGTCGATTTCCAATGGAATCCTCCGTGCACGGATTTGTTTATGAGCCCGGAGATTAGGCTGGGGGGCATTCCGGAGGGGACGGCGAGGTTTTATGTCACATTGACCGATCTGGAACTGCCCGCATTCGATCACGGCAATGGATTTGTTAAATACGACAACCGTTCGGTCCTGCCGTCCGGCGCGGTTCGCGGATCGTATGCGGGCCCATCGCCTCCGTACGGGGTCACGCATCGATATGAAATAAAAGTCCGGGCATTGGACAAAGATGACAACGTCTTGGCGGTCGGCAAGAAAGCGTTGAAATATCCGCCGGAAGGGGAAAAGGAGGTGCGATGGATGCCCTGCGGTAAAAAGGGGTAACCCGGCAGCGGTATCGGGTTGTCGGTTAAACGTGCGCACGAAACGGCATCGTCGCGCCCCGGCAAGCGGGGTACAACGAGTTACACACCGCTAAGCAGGAGAGGGTCACAGACCCGGACGATGCGATGCCGACCGCCGCCTTTCGTCCGCGGAAGGCTCTTTTCGCTAGAACTCCTTGTAAATCCGGGCAAGCGGGTGCCCCGGGGCCTGCAGGGTCAGATCGTTGAAATAACCGTAAGGGGTCTCAACGGCCCGGTACCCGGCCTTGTCCAGGCGCTGCCGGGCCCTTTCGATCAGCGCTCTGGCGGTTTCTGGTTCGGCTTTTTGCTCTCCCAGATGGGTAAATGAGTGCAAGACGACCCTTTTCGTTTCCCATTTTCTGGCCAGCCATTTGGCGTTTTTTACCAGCTTGGTTTCGGCCGAGCTTTCCCCGCCGGCATCGTCCGGCTCCACGTGAATAAATGCCACCACCGCCTTATCACGGGTGTCCGGCACAGCGTCCGGAGCGTCATCCAGGGTCTTGATGGTCGGATCCCACCCGAACCGCTCGCAATACCAGAACAGCACTCTCATTTTTCTCCCTTGGCCGGGCGGATACCGCAACGGCCGAATGAATCACTCTTCCACGATCAGGTTGCGCAGCTCGTCGGTGTCGTCGGGTCGCCGTGGAAAATGCGCTGCCAGGATTTTTCCGATCAGCGCGACCGCCTCACAAATCGCAGCGGCCTGGCGTTGCTGTTTGATGCCTTCGACGATCATCCGCACCGGTTCGCCCCATTGACCCTCTTGAGCCCTGGCGTTGATGCCGCGATCTGCCAGGACCCAGACCCGCTGTTCGAAGATCGAGATGAAAACCAGCACCCCGGTTTCATCCCGGGTCCGGTAAAGACCCTCACGGAAAAAAGCGGTGACGGCCGCCTCTTCGACCTCCTCGTCCATCTCCCTGTCGGAGATGAAAATCCGCTTTACTGCCAGCCAGTGTTTGACCAGGGTGTGAAACACCGGATACAGGATCGCCGAGATCCCGAGAAACAGCCACAGGTTCTGGCCGCCGATCCAGAAGCTGTTTCCGAGCAGGTAGGTCAGGACCACCGCAGCGGGCAGCGAAAAAGCCGCGGCACCGATCGCATCGGCCACGGGGTAGTGATAGCTGGCGGAGACCACCATGGGGACGATTTCCCCGGAGGTGTTTTTCTCGGCCTGCTCAACGGCCGCTTCGATTCTGCGGCATTGATCATCGGATAAGAATTTCCTGGCCAGATCTTTCATACCGGATCCCTTTACCGAGCCCATGCGTTGACGTTGTGCCGGCATTTACCAGCCCCCGGAAGCGCCGCCGCCGCCAAAGCCGCCGCCACCGCCGGAGAACCCGCCACCCGAGGAAAAACCGCCGCCGCCGCCGCCCCAGTAGCCGATTGTTCCACTGCGGTGTCCGAAGGTCAGCGGCCCGCCCATCAGGCTCAACAAAAACCCCGCAACCAGGCCCAGCGGAATCAGCAGCAGCAGCCAGAGCAGGCCGGCGTGAAAAAACACCGCCCCGACAATGGGGGCGATAATCCCGCCGGCCACGGCCCCCATCCCCCGTCGCAGCCGTCCCAGCATGTTGATGAGAAACAAAAACGCGAAAAGCGCAAACAGTCCCCGGGGAAACCCGCTGCCCTCGCCTTCCGGTCGCCGGCGGGCCTGCTGCGGCGGGGTGAACTCGCCTTTCACCACGCCGATCATTGCGGCTACGCCGTCTGCCACCCCCTGGTCGAAGCTGCCTTCCCTGAAGCGGGGCACGATGACGTTGCGGATGATCCGGCCGGACACCAGGTCGGTGAGGCGTCCTTCCAACCCGTAGCCCACCTCGATGCGCAGCTTGCGTTCCTTCTTGGCGATCAGCAATAGGGCGCCGTTGTCGAGGCCTTTTTGCCCGATCTGCCATTTCTCCGCCACCCGGATGGAGAATTCTTCCAGGTTTTCCCCCTGAAGCGACGGTACGGTCAGAACAACGATCTGGGTGGAGTCGGTTTGCTCCAGGTCTTTCAGCACGGCATCCAACTGGCGCTCGGTGGCCGGCGACAGGATGCCGGCGGTGTCGTTCACGCGGCCTTGCAGCGGCGGTACGTCGAGCGCCGCCGCCCGGGATGCCAGAAGTGCGAAAACAACGGCGAGCAGTGTCGCCGGAATCGGTCTTGGTCGCATGGCTTCGATGCTTTCCTGGCTTTCGGTCGGGTTTAAAACGTGACCTTCGGCACCGCCTTGGCGCCTTCTTCGGCCTTGAAGTATTCCTTGCGTTCCAGGTTCAGCAGAATGTTGTTCGTGAGGCTGTTGGGAAACTTGCGGATCGAGTAGTTGAAGCTCTCCACCGCCTGGTTGTAACGCTGCCGTGCGACATTGATGCGGTTTTCGGTGCCCTCGAGCTGGTTTTGAAGATCGAGAAAGTTCTGGTTGGCCTTCAGGTCCGGGTAGCGTTCCACCACCACCATCAACCGCGCCAGGGCGGATGACAGTTCCCCCTGGGCTGCCTGCAGGCGCTGCATGGCCGCCGCATCGCCGAGCTGCTTTGGTGCCACGGTCACCGAGGTGGCCTTGGCCCGGGCGTTGATCACCGCCTCCAGCGTTTCCCGTTCGTGGGCCGCATAGCCCTTGACGGTTTCCACCAGGTTGGGGATCAGGTCCCCCCGCCGCTGCAGGTTCGATTCCACATCCCCCCAGGCCTTGAAAACGTTCTCCTCCAGCCGCTGCATCTGGTTGTACCCGCAGCCGGAGACCATTGCCGCAAATACGATCCACAGCAGGGTTGCAACTAAGGCTTTTCGCATCTGAACCTCCGTTCTTTACCGGGTTGCCGAAATCCGATCGCTGAATCCAGCCCCACCGCCGGTTTATCGGCCAAATGTGTCATTATAGTTAGATCCGTGTTAAGAATCAATCACCGAGTTTGCCGCCGGAACAGACCGCGCAGCAGGCGGCGATCGCTCGGATCCGTTGAATGCAAACAAAACCCAATTTTACTGAGGTGCATGCATGCCAGCCACAGGCAGGATGAAAGGAAATTGCATCGGCGCCGGGTATGTCAGCTACTTCCACCGGGGCGCCTGGAGCCGGGTCCCGGTGGTTCCGATCACCGCCATCTGTGATCGGAACCCGGAGCGGCGTGCACGGTTAGCCGTGAACGCAATGGCCGAGAAACAACAGTGGCGCCCCATTTTCCATCGCACCCTGCCGCTCCGCGATGGCATGGTGCCCGATTGCAGGCGGTACATGTGATAAACAAAGAACAGACCCATACACTGGTTCGGCGGGCCCTGCGACTCGGGGCCACCGATGCCGGCGCCATTTCGCCGGCTGATATCGCAGTGGATAACAAGCTGGCGGATCTTTGCAATGCAGACCCCGGGTGCGAGCACTACGGACTGGCGCCCGGCTGCCCGCCGCATGTATCCGGCCCCGCCGGCTTCAGGCAATGGATCAAAAAGAGCGCGGCAGCCATTGTCGTTCGAATCGACGTGCCGACCGCAGCCCTGTTTTCAGATCAGCGCCGGGAGATCATGCAGCTGCTGCATGAAACCGTCGCCGGCGTCGAATCAAAAGCGGTCGAGATCGGATTCGTCGGATCGCAAGCATTTGCCGGCGGATCCTGCAAACAGATTTTCTGCCACGATCAGCCGGACTGCCCGGTGCTGTCCGGACAAGGAAAATGCCGCCACCCGCAATCCGCCAGGCCCTCCATGTCCGGATTCGGCATCGATGTGGCCCGGCTGATGCAATCCGCGGGCTGGTCGGTGGAAAAGGCCGCGCCTGAAAACGCAGCGGATGCGCAATCGATGTCATGGGTCGCCGGGCTGGTGCTGGCAGTGCCCTAAAAAAGTGGTGGCCTTGTCATAGCAGGCTGCGGCTTTCCGCGCGGATTTGCCGGTCTCAACGGGCTTGGGAGCCTTGCGTCCGCACTTGGAAATACTTCCCCCCGTGCAACACGCATAAAGCCGGGCCAAACGTGCCGCCAGCGGACACACCTGAAGCGGCGTTTAGGTTTTTACCGATTGCCGTCGTCCCGTCGCCACTGCAACGTCTTGCAGCACAGGGCGATATTCCCGAAATGCTGCGGATCACTGCTGGATGCGGAGACACAGGTTACAGACCGAATGCCTCCAGGGCCCTTTTGGCCACCTCCTCGCCCTGTTCCTGCACGAAGTGGCCGGCATCGGGCATTTCGTGCGGCGGGGGACACCCCTTGATTACCCGTTGCAGGGCCCGCATCACAGTGGGCCCCAAAACCGGATCCTGCATACCAACGGCCATGAAGGATTCACCGGACCACTTCGATTGGAGCCAGAGCCGGGCCTTTTGGGACAGTGCCGCTCCCGGGGCATCCGGTCGGTCCGGCACCATGGCCGGAAACCGCCGCACGCCGGCCTTGTAACGCACATCCGGAAACGGCGCGCCGTAAGCGCTGCACTCCCGATCGGAGAGCTGCGGATTCGCGCGCTTCATCAGCGCGGTGACGTTAAAGTCCGGGTTGTCGGCAACGAACTGCCGCCAGGCCACGAAACCGCTCGGCAAAGCGACGGTTCCGGTCGCCAGGGTGGTGTTCATCACGATCAGGTGCGTGAAGCGATCGGGCATCTCCATCGGCAGGGTCAACCCCAGCAGACCGCCCCAGTCCTGGCAAACAAGCACGATGCGGTTCAGGTCGAGTCGCTCGATGAAGGCGATGAGAAAGTCGCGGTGAAAATCGAACTGATAGACGCTGTCCTCCACGGGCTTGTCCGATCGGCCGAACCCGAAAAAATCCGGGGCAACCGCCCGAAAGCCGGCAGCGGTAAAGACCGGAATCATCTTGCGATACAGATAGCTCCAGGTCGGCTCACCGTGCAGGCAGAGGAAAACAGGGACTGCATCGGCCGGCCCCTCGTCCACGTAATGCATCCGCATCCCCTCGTAGCCTTTCAGATCCTCCAAGTAGTTCGGCGAATACGCAAATCCGGGCAGACGGTCGAATCGTTCCTCTGGCGTTCGCAAAACCTCGCTCATAGGTTTCCCTCCGTTGACAGCGGTGGCAACCGCTGACGAAAACGCGGTCACCGGTGCGGCAATTGGCTATCGCCCGCTTGTTTTCGGGACACCGTGTCCGGGTCACTGCAGTCCGCAGCGAAATGCGAGCAACAGGATAAGCGCCAGCAACACGGCGGCTGCGCCGGCAACGGCAGCTGCCGGTAATTTCCCGCTCCGCCCCCGGTTCGGCTGCCGCCGTCCGTATCCGCGGCGGCGGCGGTTTTTCGTATACAGTGCTTCGAGTTCGGCCTGGCTCAGGTAATCCAAGTCCCAGTGCGTGGTGTGCTGCGCCTTGACCTGTTCGAAGTAAACCCGTTTCTTCTTGTCGGGTTTAACGGTTTTCATCGATCATATCGCCTTTGGGCAAAGCCCTTGGTGGTGGGCAACTACTTACCAGAATAAGGATCTTCGGCAGGGTTTCAACCGTAGACAAAGGGGCTGCAGACCATCAGAAGGGAGCTGCCCGCCGCTTACCGACGGGGTCGGTTCTTGCGAAACAGCAGACCGCGGGCCCAGTTGATCGGAAGCAGCATGGACACGCGCTGTTGATAGTCCGCGTACTGCCGGCCGAACTGCAGCTTCAGCTTCCGTTCCTCCAGCACCGCGCCCACCACGAAATACCCGCTGATCACCAGATTGGTGACAATGGCGGCCCGGTCCAGCGGCCGGGCCCAGACAACGAGGATGCCCCCGCTGTACCAGGGGTGGCGGACAACGGAAAGCACCCCGCCGGTGTCTAAGGTGCAGTCGTCGGTGAGCACGCTGCAGGCCTTTTCGTCCGCAAGCTGTCGCAGTCCGAGAAACTGGCGCAGATCGTAGCGCTGCGCCCCTGCCACCAGGAAAAACAGGGCGGCGACAGCCAGCAGGATCGGCACGATCCTCCAAGGGCCCTGCCAGGCGATAATCGGCTCCCCCCGCAACGAATAGCTGTAAAAAAGCACCGGCAGCAGGGTCAAAACACTCGCCAGGTTGTAAAGGATTCGATAGCAGCGAAATCCGCCCGGGTAGCGCTTACGAAGTCGTTCGGTAACCGACAGGCTGATCAAGGCACTGTGAAGCGTGCACCAGCAGATCCATATAATGGCCAGCAGAGCGTATTGCATGGCGTGGTTTCTCTGCATCCTGATCAATGATTCGGCGGGCAAACCTGTTTTGGTCGCAAACGGAAAACAATGTATACCAGCTTGTCCTCTGCGGTCACAAGGTCAAAGTTCCCGCCGTAAAATTTTCGCACAGAAAATCCTGCGTGCGTCCTCCTATGAGAAATCCGCCTGTCCCATCGGGCAGCAGGGCCTTGATGAATGCTGCCCGATTTGTGACAATCAAGTTCCCTGCGGCTTGTTGCAGGGGGCTTCATGCAGCCGGAAGAAAACGATCCGGGTCACAGCCTGCCGAAAATTCGAAAGGAAACACGGCAAAGGTGCGCCCGCTGCCGCTGCGGATTGAATTGTGCAGGGGCGCCCCCGGTTTCCTTTGACCTGCTCGGGTTGCAGTATTATGTTATCAAAAATTGGGATTAATCATGGGTGGAAGCACATGGTGATTCGGCCATCTCGGGCAGCTGATGCACCGGCAATGTCTCGCATCTACGTGCAGACGTGGCGGGATACCTACCTGAGCATGGTGCCTTACGGTTACTTGTATGAAATGTCGGCAGACCGTCACGAACAGACATTTACCAGCGAGATCAACGGCAGGCAGGTCTCCAGTTTTGTGGCCGAAGATGCCGGCAGGGTTGTCGGCTTTGTTACCGGCGGTCGGGAACGACACGGAAATGATATCTACAGCGGTGAAATCTACACCCTGTATGTACTGAAGCATTTGCAGCGGCGGGGAATCGGCAAAAAACTGGTTGCCGCGCAAGCTGCTCAGCTTCGCCAATCAAACATGTACGCCATGCTGGTCCGGGTTCTCAAGCGCAACCCCTACCGGCGGTTTTACCGGGCAATCAACGGCACCTACCTGAAAACCGAACACCAGCCCTTTGCCGGCGAAACCGTGGACGTGGAAGTCTACGGCTGGCTGGACACAACCCTTATCACCTGCTGACGCTTCCCGGCGGATTTTACGCCGAAGGCGGCAAACAGGCTCTCCCCTTCCCTGCTTCACGCACAAAACATGCGTCAGCCGGGGAGGTTGTGGCCCTTTCCTCGGGCCCCGAGAGCTCGCATCGTAATTTTCGCCGCCGACGGACCTTGCATCTGTTACGGAGATCCGATCCGATGAAAAATACTACCGTGTCTGAAAGCCGTCCGCTCGGCGGGTGGTTGATTTTTTCCGCGTGCCTGCTGTTGCTGCTGTCGTTTGGCTACCGCTCCGGATTCGGGCTGTTTGTCAAGCCGATCACCGAAGCAAACGGGTGGGGACGGGAAGTCATTTCCGTGGCCCTGGCCGTTCAGAACCTGTTTTGGGGGATCGTTGCGGTTTTCGCCGGCGGAATCGCCGATCGTTTCGGCAATGTCAAAGTGATCGTCGTCGGAACGATCCTCTATGCCCTGGGCATGCTGCTCATGTCGGGGGTCGACGATCCCTGGACGCTCAACGCTTCCGCCGGCCTGCTGGCCGGCGCCGGAGTGGCCGGGACCTCCTTCGGGATTATTTTGCCGGCCATGGCCCGGGCGGTTGGCGAAGAGCGGCGGCAGTGGGCACTGGGGCTGGGCACCGCAGCCGGCTCTATCGGCCAGTTCGCGGTGGTACCGCTCGCGCAGATGCTGATCGATGCCTTCGGTTGGGCGACGGCCCTCAACATCCTGGCCGGATCGTCTCTGTCCATGGCCCTTCTGGCCATGCCGCTGGCGCCCTACTCGGGAAAACAGGAAGCCGTGCAGCGCTCCGAGGGCCAAACGGTGCGCCAGGCCCTGCAGGAAGCGTTCGGTTACCGATCGTACGTGCTGCTGGTGACCGGGTTTTTTGTCTGCGGTTTTCACGTTGCCTTCATCACCGCGCACATGCCCGCCTTTCTGTCCGATATCGGTTTTGACGCCGGCGTCGGTGCCTGGAGCATCTCGATCATCGGTTTGTGCAACGTATTCGGCGCCTATCTCTCCGGAGTTTTGTCCGGCAGGATTTTAAAGCGTCACGTGCTGGTGATGATCTACCTGGGTCGCGCCGCGGCCATCACCTTGTTTTTGATGGTTCCGCACAGCCTCGGCACGGTTTACACCTTCAGCGCCGTCATGGGGTTTTTGTGGCTGGCGACCGTGCCGGCGACCTCGGGCCTGGTGGCGGTCATGTTCGGGACCCGCTACATGGCACTGCTGTATGGTTTCGTATTTCTCGGCCATCAGATCGGAAGCTTTATCGGCGTGTGGCTCGGCGGATGGCTGTTTGACCGAAGCGGCAGCTATGACGTGGTGTGGTGGCTGGCCGTTGCCTTGGGCATCATGGCCGCCATCGTTCACTGGCCCATCGAAGAACGGCCGGTGCAAAGACTGGCCGTTCAGAGCACTTGACGGCAGCGGCAACGAAATGCAGGCCCGACTTTTATCCAACATGTTCTTTTCGCAGCCGGACTGCCCGGTGCCCCCGGTGCTGCGCGCGGCGCCGCCGGGGCCGGAACCGCGATCGAGGAGATAAAAGCGACAATGATGAAAATAAAAACGGCCGGCATGCTGGCAGTTTCCTGTTTCTGGGCGGTTGCAGCCGTTGCCGGGTCGGCTGAACACGACCTTGCCCAACAACCGCTGTCCGGCCGGGACCTGGTCGATGCCCTTCGGCAGGGCGGATATGTCATCTACTTTCGCCACGCCGCAACCGACTGGTCCCAGGACGATCGCGTCACGGCCGAAGGCGGGTGGACGAGCTGCGACCCGCAACGGATGCGGCAGCTATCGGATCAGGGTCGGGCCGCTGCGCGCCGAATCGGTGATGCCATTCGCCGTCTTGACATACCCATCGGCCGGGTGCTGTCGAGTCAATACTGCCGCACCCGGCAAACCGCGCAGCTCATGGACATAGGGCCCGTGGTGCCGACACTGGCGATCATGAACATGCGGGTGGCGGACATGGTCGGTGGACCGGAGGCGGTTGTCGAGCGGGCGCAACGGGAATTGGGCCGACCGCCGAAACCCGGAACCAACACGGTTCTCGTCGCCCACGGCAACCTCATGCGGGCGGCCTCCGGTGCCTACACCGGTGAGGCCGGCGCCGGCATATATGCACCGCTGGGAGGAAAAGAGTTTCAGCTCGTGGGACTGCTGCTGCCGGAACAGTGGCAACAGCTTGCCGACCGGTTCGCGAACGAATAACGCACGCGGGTGGAATTTCGGGTTCAATGGCTCGAACCCGGCCGGGCAGCGGCCGCACGAGCCGGGGCGGGTGATCCGTTGGTCACTTCAGCTGGTTGTGCGCGCCGGAGCAGCCCGCCGGCTTGTTTCACTTTGCCGGTTTTCGGGTTGTCCTGACCGTGGGCGCTACGTTGCAGTGCCGGCGGTTGCGATCCCGCCTTTCCGCTCGCGCGGCACGCCGGCCGCTTCCGGGTTCAGCACCTCGTTTGCCGGAAGCTGCCCGTGCAGCCAGCCGTGGAGCTGGTCTGCGGCGATCTGGGCGAACTCGCGCAACACCTCGTCGACCTGCCAGCCGATGTGCGGTGTCAGCAATACGTTCGGCAGCGTTCTCAACGGACTCGATTCGGGCAGCGGTTCGACGGCGAAAACGTCCAACCCGGCGCCGGCGATGCGGTTTTCCCGCAACGCTTCGACCAGCGCATCCTCGTCGACCACCGCCCCGCGGGAGGTGTTGATCAACAGGGCGGTCGGTTTCATCCTGGCCAGCCGATTGCGATCGAGCAGGCCGCGCGATTCGTCGGACAGGCGCAGGTGAATGGAAACGACGTCGGCGCCGGCCAGCAGGTCGTCCAGGGGCAGCCGCTCAGCGGGCGGATCGTCGGGCTTGTAGCCCGATCCGCGATCCCAGACCGTGACGTTCATTCCCAACGCCGCCGCGACCTGCGCCACCGGCCGGCCGATCCGTCCGCATCCGAGGATGCCCAGGGTGCGACCGGCCAGGCAGCCGCCGATCTCCTGGGGCCACTGCCCTTTCTGCATTTTTGCCGTCAGCGGGTAGATCTTCCTGACCAGGCCCAGCATGAACCCGAATACCAGTTCCGGGACCACGACTCGCGATCGGGTCGCCCGCCGCCCGAGCGCCACGACGATGCCGCGTTCGGTGGCGGCCGCCCGGTCGAGATGATACGCGTGCCCGCCGGTCTGCAGCACCAGCTCCAGGCGTGAGCAGGCGTCGAGGAATTTTTCGTCCAGCCGGGTGCGCTCCCGCAGGGCCATCAGCGCCTCGGCCTTTTGCAGAACCGGCAGGTCGGAAGGGTCGACGGGACGGTCGAAGATCGTCACCTCGGCCAGATCCCGCATTTGCGACATGGCGGGGGCGGCGGTCAGCTGGCCTTCGTAGTCGTCCAGAACCACGAGTCGTATTCGTTTCACTTCTCTTATAGCCTTTTAAGCGCGTTTTCGGTTTTGCAGGGCCGCCTTGACCCGTTCGCGGGTCATGGGCAGCTGCAACAGCTTCGCCCCGGTGGCATCGTGCACGGCGGTGGCCAGCGCCCCCCCCATGCAGACAATGGCCGGTTCGCCGCCGCCTTTTGGAGGCAGCGCCGTGTTGGGCACGATCACGGTTTCGATCTCCGGCACCCACGAAAAGCGCGGCAGCAGGTAGGTGTCGAAGTTGGTGTCCTGCAGCCGGCCGTTGTCGAACCGCATCTCCTCGGCCAGGGCGTAGCCGAGCCCCATGGTCAGGCAGCCTTCCATCTGAATGGTGGCGCCCTGCGGGTTGACGACCTGGCCCATCTCCTGGGCGCAGACCAGCCGCTTGACCTGGATGGCACCGCTGTTTTCGTCCACCGCTGCCTCGGCCATTACCGCCACGTAGGTTTCGGCATCGATCCCGCAGGCGATGCCGATTCCCCGCCCGCTGGGGGGCCTGGCGGGGGTGTAGCCGAATTTTTCGGCCACCGCCTCCAGCACCGAGCGCATGCGCGGGTCTTTGAGATGCCGCAGGCGAAACTCCAGGGGGTCTTGAGCGGCCGCGGCGGCCAGCAGGTTGATGTGCAGATCGCGGGCATAGACATTGGTGTTGGCCGCCGGAGCGCGCCAGGGCCCCACCGCAAAGGGGTGAATTCCCGGCTCGATGCGCCACTCGCCGTACACCTGCTCCCGGTGGTGGGGAATTTCGTAAAAGTTTTCACAGCCGCGCCGGCCGGCAAAATAGACACGGTAGTCCCAGAGAACCATGTTGCCGGCATCGTCCACCCCGCCGCGGATCTTCACCACCGCCGCCGGCCGGAAGGTGTCGAAAAAAAACTCCTCTTCACGGCTCCACATCACCATCACCGGCTTGCCGGAAAGTCTGGTCAGACGGGCGGCTTCGACAGCCTGCGCCGAAGCGCTTTTTCCGCCAAAGCCCCCGCCCACAAACGGGGTGATCACGCGCACTTTTTCGGCGGGCAGACCCACCGCCTGGGCCACCTGGCGCTGCACGCCGAAGGGCGACTGGGTAGATGCCCAGACCGTCATTTTGCCGTTTTCGAATTGGGCCAATGCGGTGTGGGTCTCCATGGGCGCGTGGGCGACATAGCTGTTCAAATAGGTCTCCTCCACAACGGTGGCGGCCTTTTTTTGACCGGCCTGCAGGTCCCCGGCCTGACCGGCCACCGCCGGAGGCGGCGCGTTTTTGAGCAGGTGGTCGAAGATGGTTTCGTGATTGATCCCGGTTTGGGGGGTGACGTATTTCGCCTGGATGCGCTCGGCGGCCTGCCGGGCGACGTCGGGGTAACGGTGCAACACCGCCACCAGTTCACCGTCTCTAACCACCTGCACGCCGTCCACCTGTTCGGCGGCCGCGGTGTCCACACTCACCCGCCTGGCCCCGTGGGCGGGGGGGCGCACGATCCTGGCGTATACCATGCCCGGCAGGCGGATGTCGCCGCTGTAGCGGGCCTGGCCGGTAACTTTTTCTCGGGAGTCGCGCCGCAGGTGGGGTTTGCCGCTGACGGTGTACTCGGAAACCGGCTTTAGGGCCGGCACGTCCTCCAGGTGCCGTTCGATCACGCGACCCTTCGTCAGCTCCCCGTAGGTCAGCCGGCTGCCGGAGCGGTTGCGGTCGAATATTACCCCTTCCCGGGTGACCAGTCGCTCGGGCGGACACTGGAGCCGCTCGGCCGCCAGCTGCTTGAGAACGCCCTTGGCCTCTGCGGCCGCCTCCTTGACGAACACGCCGTAGTGTCGCGTGGAAAGCGACCCCCAGGTGCCGGCGTCCCAGGGGCAGCGGTCGGTGTCTCCCATGACCATGTCCACCGACTCGTACAACACGTCGAGCTCCTCGGCCACCATCTGTGCAAAGCTGGTGATGGGTCCCTGCCCCATCTCGATCTTGCCGACAAAACAGGTCACCCGGTTGTCTGTGCCGATCTTCAGGAAGGCATTGAAATCGACCGGTACGTTGGTGCCGGCATAGCCTGTGCGGGCCGCCCTGGCAAAGGCCTGGGCGCCGCCGAAACCGGCGTAGACGATCAGCCCCCCGCCGGCAAGGCCCATGCGCTTCAAAAATTCCCGGCGCGTCACCGCTGCCGGCGAAACGGTCCCTGCGGTTTTTTCCGGCGATTGCACGGTTTTGTTTTTCATGGTCGGCCTCCTTTCAGCGCCCTGGCAGCGGATTGGATGGCCGCCACGATCCGCACGTGGGTGCCGCAGCGGCACAAGTTGTCTTCCATCCCGTCGATGATCTCCTGGCGGGAGGGCGCGGGATTGGATGCCAGCAGGCCGTATGCCTTCAGAATCATGCCGGGGGTGCAAAATCCGCACTGCAGGGCATCGTGATCCGCGAACGCCTGCTGGATGGGGTGCAGTTGTCCGTTTTTCACCAGCCCCTCGATGGTCCGGACTTCGCTTCCGGCAACCTCCGCCACGGACACCTGGCAGGCGGGGACCGCCTCGTTGTCGATCAGCACCGTGCAGGCACCGCAAACACCCTCGCCGCAGCCGTACTTGGCTCCGGTGAGTCCCAGGTCGGTTCGCAGCACCCACAAAAGGGGGCGATCCCCCTCGACTCGCAGGTTCACTGGCTTTTCGTTGAGCGTAAAAGAGATGGCTTCGATCATGGCAGGCCTTTCCGTATCCGGGGTTGATGCAAATGGTAAAATCGTCCACACACGTCTTTGCAGCGCGCCGAAAACATCGGGTCGATTCGATGCCGCTGAATCGGTTTTCATAAGAGCGCAACTGCCGATCATTTGCAACAAAAAATCACGCCGTCGGCAGCGGCAGCAGCTGCAAGCGGGCATCGACCGACCGCCGATGACCACCCGACGCGCATGATCCCGACGACAAGGCGGGCCCGGAGCTTTCTTGCAATTTCGGCGGTCACGCATTATGCTTTATTCGACACAACCCGCACCTGCGAGCGACTTGTCCCCGGCGGTCTGCGGTGTGATTCTTTGACCAATCGACAGCAAGGGCATCACCAAATGCAGACATCGCCTTTTGCCGACAACATCGTCTGCCGCGTGCTGGCCGATGACGGCACTTTTCCCAACAACGCCCGCCTGCCGCTGCTGCTATACCCGGCTGCGGTCATACTGCCGGACAGCGACCCGGCCCGGACCTTCGAGGATCTGTTCGAAACAAACAGCTGGACAAATTCCTGGCGAAACGGCATATTCGGCTACCACCACTACCACAGCACCGCCCACGAGGCGCTCGGCGTGTGCGGCGGCAGCGCCCGGGTTCAGATGGGCGGCCCCGGCGGACCGGAGTTTGACATCCGGCCCGCAGATGTGATTGTAATTCCGGCAGGCGTTGCCCACAAGAATCTGGAATCGAGCGGCGATTTTCGGGTGGTCGGCGCCTACCCTGCCGGCCAGGACTGGGATATGAACTTCGGAAAAGCCGGCGAACGCCCGCAGGCGGATCGAAACATCGCCGACGTCGCTTGCCCGGAATTCGACCCGGTCTTCGGTGCTGCCGGGCCACTGGCCCGGCTGTGGCGCGAAATCGGGTAAAAAGCGGACCCCATTATTCGGAGCAGAGCATGGAAGAAGACTACGACGGAGCGGAAAAAAGGAAATTCAAGCGGGTGGTATTTTCCGCCGGAGACGAAGTGATAGGGGTGGTCACCTGGCCCGAGCACGGCGAAGAGCCGTTTGCTTACCGCGTTTCGGATATCGGCGCAGGCGGCATGCGCTTTATCCTGACCAGAGAAAAAGCTCCGCAGATTATCGACTTCAACGACACCTTGCATCTGCGTGAAATCAAGGGAAAGTCGCAGCTGGAATTTGTCGCCGGCGTCGCGCTTGAGGTTCGCTGGGTGATCGAGCATGAAATGTTCGAACACATGGTGATCGGCTGCGAGTTTGTGAATATTGAAGCCGACGTCCAAAAGCAGATCGATGCGTTCGTCGAAACCGAGCTGGCCGCCAAAAACCAGGATTCCTGACGAACCGCCGGCAGCGGGAGCACCCCGCGCACCCCACGGTCGGCTGCCCTTTTGTTTTTGTACCTGCCGGCGTCCGTTTATTGGGCTGGGAGTTCCCAATCGATAAAATCGACTTTTTCGAAGCCCACCGGCTGGCTGGAAACCCACAGCACGGCCCGCAAACCGTCCGTGAAATACGGATCCCCGGTCAGGTTCTGGCGCGGCGACTCGATGGGCGCCGCCCCGACCCCTTGCACAAATGCAAATTTCCCGAGCCCCTGGGAATAGAGCAGGTCTTGGATCAGGTAGCTGCGGGTTTCATCCACATCCGGATCGATCTTGTGGGTCAACAGGGTTTTGGTGGTAAAACGCACGCCGATGTCGCGGCTGATCTGGCCCACCCACACAAGCTGGCCCTGAAACAGCGCCGGTGCCAGCCACAGGCGCAGGTGGTTGCGTTCGTGTATCGTGGTGCGGGCCTTTTGCAGGGCCAGGTCCTGAGGCCTGCCGAACACGTACAGGGCGCTGACCGGCGAGTAGCGGTAGCGCCCGCCGAAAAGATAAGAAATGCCGGTCTTTAGGGCAGAGCCGGCGGTGATGGTCTCGGTTTCGTCCCACCCGGCCCGGATAAAGGCATGGTAGACATCGTCACCGCTTCCGATGACCACCAGGTTCAGCGGATCGCCGGTTTCGGACCCGGCCTTGTTGGCGGTGCAGCAGGGCAGCCGTCGGAGGTAGTCGATCAAATCCTCTTCGTCCGCAAAATTGACCCACTCTTCCGGCCGGTAGAGGCCCCTGAAGTTCACCTTGCGGTGATCGAGCTTCAGGCCGGGCACGGGAATGAAAAACGTAAACGAGCGCACCTGCCGGTCATCTCCCACCAGGTCGATCACGAAAGCTTTGGTGCCCTCGTCCAGGTTGGTGAACACGAACCCGGCCCGGCGGTCTTTCGGTTGCACGTAGACATCCTGCCCGTTTTTGAAAAAATGGCGATCCATCTGCTCATTGGCGGTGTCCGAGAATCGGAAGTGGCTCTTGAACGACGCTTCGAGGGGGGTGAAGTACATCGGGTCCAGGCTGACGGGCAAAAACCAGACCGCCCGATCATTGTTATTTTCGATCTCGATCCAGACCGGCTGTATCCCCTGGCGGTAGAGATCGACACCGAATATTTGACGCGTTTCGGCCGCATCGGGCACGGCGGCTTTCACCCGCACGTTGCTTTCGACCTGTGTCTGGGCCCGCTGCAGGAAAGGCGACTCGTGGGCCGGACGCGGCTTGTAGGAAGCACAGCCGTGCAGGACCACCCCCAGCAGAAACACGGAATACAAAAGCGATCGATTGCGGCTCATAGGCCCCATTTCTGTCTTGGTTCCAAGAAAAGGACGCCGCCTGCCGGCAGCGGCGTCGCGCTAACGACCCAGCAGCAGTTCTCTTCTATCGGCAACCGGCGTCTCCCACCCAACGAAACCGACTTCGGTAAAAGTCACGGGCTCGCTGGAAACCCAGATCACGATGCGCAGCCCGTCGGTAAAATAGTTATCGTCGTGCAGGCTCTTGCGGGGCTCGGAAATCGTGGCCACACCGGTTCCTTTTACGTAACCGTATTGCAGTACGGCCTGGGCGTACCAAAGGTCCTGCAGCAGGTAGGTCCGCGCCTCGTCCACGTCCGGCTCGATAACGAATTTGTTCCAGGCAGAGCGGCGGATGATACGGCTGATCTGCCCTACCCAGACATTTTTGCCCTCGTAATAAAACGGGCTCAGCCACAGGCGCAGCTGGTTGCGCTCGTTTAGCGTTGAGCGCGATTTGCGAAAGGCGCTGTCCTGGGCACGCTCGAACAAATATAGCGATTTGACCGGCTGGTATCGAAACTCCCAGGGCAGCTGGGCCGTCGGGCTGTAAGACGACGCGGCGGCCGTCTCGTGCCAGCCGCTTCGCAGCAGGGCGTAGAGGACATCATTGCCGTCACCGACGATCACCACGTTGACCGGATCGGCCTTCTTCGATCCGTCTGCACCGGTCGTGCAGCAGGGCAGCGCTTCCAGGACCTTTTTAAATTCGTCCAGACTGTCAAGTGCGACCTTTTCACCGGCCCGGTACAGGCCGTCCCAATCCACCTCGGCGTGATCCACCCGCAGGCCCGCAACCGGTATCAGAAACGTGAAGGTGCGAATCCGGTGATCATCGCCGATCACCTCCACGTTGAAGGCTTTGGTGCCCAACCGAAGGTTGGTGAAGACGAATCCCGAACGGACACCTCCCGGGTCGATGGGGCTGCGGAAGGCATGCCGGTGGAAATACCGGTCCATCCGCTGTTTTCCGGCCTTCGAGAATCCGGAGTGGTGCATGTAGGCGACTTCCAGCGGCGCGAAATAGTCTCGGTCTACACTCACCTGGGGAAACCACATGCGGTGCGCGCTGCGATTTTCAATCTCCAGCCAGACCGGCTGGATCTCTTTTTTGTAGAGCGGCAGGCCGAACAGCGCCTCGGTTTCCTGCGCACCGAGCACCGTGGCCGAAACGCGCACATCGCCTTCGGTCTGGGTCACGGCCCGCTGCCGGAAAGGCTTTTCGTCCATCACCGGCGGGTTGAAGGAGGCACAGCCGGTCAAAATCGCTGCGGCGAGAATGCACCGCACCGGCACGGGGCTGCAACTGCACAACGCCCCCAAATAATGCAGCAACCGCAATGCGCTCCCGGCAGGGTTTCGATGGTTTTGCTTGGCTTCCGAGGTCATTTTCTAACCAACCTACCAATGCCATCGGCAAATATCAATCCGATACTGCAGGCAAGTGCCAAGGTGGGCACGCACCGAACTCTGCCTGCGACTCTTTGGACGGCTACAAGGCCTTCAGCCCTTCCACCAGACGCGCCGCATCTTCCTGATGGTTGTAATGTACGATGCTGATGCGGATCACGCCCTCTTCCGGGTCCTCGATACCCAAGGCCTTGACGCACCGAAAGGCATAGAAGTGTCCGTTTCGCACCGCAATCTGCCGGCCTGCCAGCTGCCGAACCGCCTCGCTATGCTCGATCCCGTCGAGCACGACAGAGATGGTGGCCGCCCGCCGGCCGGGCGCCGCAACGTCTTGGCCGATGATGCGAACGCCGGCCATGGCTTTCAGCGCGTCCAGCACCTGGTTGGCCAGCTGCGCCTCGTGATCGGCAAACAGATCGAACACCCGCGCCGCCCGGCGGTGGGGGCTTTCTTGCCCGTCGTCGAAGTGGTGGGCGTAGATGGTGTCGATGTAAGCGCCGATGCCGGCCAGGGACGCGATCTCCGCGTGCAGGGGCCCGGCCGGGTTCAGCCGGTAGCGGGGCTTGTCGTCGTTGAAAAAGTGGCCCTGGCAGTCCAGGGATGCGAGCACGGAATGCCTGCCCCACATCACGCCCACGTGGGTGCCGAAGGTCTTGTAGGTGCTGAACAGGTACACGTCCAGTCCGCTGGCATTCACGTCGATCACCCGGTGGGGCGCAAAGGAGACCCCGTCTCCCACCGCCAGCGCCCCGGCCGTGTGGGCGATGTCGCAAATGGCGGCCACGTCGTGCATGGTGCCCACGATGTTCGAGCACAGCGTAAAGCAGACCAGCCGCGTTCGCTCGCCGGCCAGGCGCCTGAGGTCCTCGATGGCCAGCTCGCCCGTTTGCGGGTCGATCCGCCACTCTTTGATGACCACCCCGTCGGCCGCCAGCCTCCGCCAGCAGCCGATGTTGGCCTCGTGGTCCTGGTTGGTGACGATGATTTCATCGCCCGGCTTCAAGCTGGACCGCAAGGCCTGGGCCAGCACGTAGCAGTTCATGGTGGTCGACGGCCCCAGGGTCAGCTCGTCCGCATCGGCGTTTATCAGCTCCGCCATGCACGCGTAGCCGGCGTCCATGGCCCTGCCGGCCGCCACGGAGGATTCGAACAGCCCGTACGGCTGCACCTTGGTGTATTGGAAAAAATGCGTCAGCCGGTCGATGACCTGCCGGGGCACGTAAGACCCGCCTGCGTTTTCGAACATGGCCCAGCGGGAGGTTTCCGGGTCGGCGAACACCGGGTACTGGCTGCGGATAAAATCGACGTCGATGGTCATGGCCCAAAGGATCCTTTCCAGGGTCGGCGGTCGGATTTTGGGTGCAAACGGCTCCGGGCGGCTCTGCCGCGCGCAAACGGTGGTGGTCGACTCTTTTCCCCTGCTGTTACCCGGTTTACAGCAGTTTTTTGAATACATCGGCAACAACATAAAAAGGGATGCCGATAAAAACAAAAACGATGGCTGTCAGCATAAACAGCACCACCCTAACAGGTGTCAGCACATTGTGCCAGACGAGCCAGCCGAACCAGCGCACCGCACGGTATGCCCACATCCTTTTCCAGCGGGTGTAATCGTATTCCCGCATCACCCGCCCGAAGAGCCTGTCCGCCTCTTTTCGGGTCCAGGCGGTCCAGGTGTCACCGTTCTCCCCCCCGAAATCGATCTGATAATATCTTCCCGGCAGCCGCCCTTTGTGATGATAAATCCAGTCATGCAAAAGCGCGGCGGCGCGATGCTCCCCGTCGCGCTTGATGCCGGTCAGTTTCGAAACAAAGGAAGGAACACTGGCTCCGTCATAGATGAAGTTCCGGGGGACGATCATCTGTCGATCGCCGGTCGGTGCTTCGTCAATCAAGAGTTTCCATTTGTAGGTGTATGCCTCCACTAACCGGTAGCGATTCGGTCCGAACAGGATTGCGTCCAACGGCTCGATGACGGGTTTGCCGGGCACGTCAAACGCAGCGATGCCTTGTTTGCCCGTCCCATAGAACCAGTGGAAAAACCCCATAAACCCGGCCCCTCCTCTTGTGTTGTACAAAATCCCCTTGCCCGGATGGCGAGAAAGGGAGTTTTATAATTCAGCGATCGGTCACTGCGGGATTAGTGGAGCGGATTTCAGATCCGCTGCAATGGTTAGCATATCGACAATTGCAGCGTCAATTCATAGGGATGCAAAAGTGACGATCGGACTCGGACGAAGACGGTGGTGTTGTCGGAAAAACAAATGAGTCACCGTCTGTCCGGCACCCGCATTTCTTTGCCTGGAGACCGGCATCCCGGGCCAAAGGGTCAGGCGGAAGGCTCTCCGGCAAGTATCACCGGTCAACGTTTCGGAAAGGCCGCTGATGGCAGCCAAGGCTGGGGAAGTGACGATAAATAAGGCTTTTTGCCGGAAGGATCCGGATCACGGGATGGGGCCACGGATGGCACCGACAGCTGCCAGGGCGATCAGGGGGGTGTTTGGCGATCCCACCGGCTCGGTGACCCAACCGGAGGGGGCTTTGCGCACAGGCCACTCGCAGATCACGCAGTGGCCGCAGCGCGGGCACATCACCTCGGTGCCGGTCAGTTCACTGCCACAGTTGTCGCAGCGCTTCGGCAGTTCGATCGGCGGCGTGTCGCTTTTCATCATAAACACCTTGGGTGGCCCACTACTCGATGAGCCACCCGTTGAAGGAGGAAAAACAGATGAGAAGGCAACTTGGGTGTTTTTACGCCTTTCATCTGAAAGTAATGTGCCATTCAGAGCGATAAGGTTACATTATCGGCACCTTTTCCCGACCTGCAACCCGGCCCCGAAGGCGCGGCCGGTTCGCCCTCGCTATTGTATGTCCCCGATGTCACTGCTCCATCCGCATCGATCGCATCGCCACCGACGAGCGCGGGCGACTTCGGTATCCCGGTTGCCAACATTTTATCTGACATTTGCCGAATCCGGCATTAGAATGTGGTGTAGCACTACCAACGGGACGATCTCTCTTGCCGACGCTTCTTCCACGGCGCTCGCTCGACCCTACCGCTTCTGACCGACCTCAACCCGTTGAAGGCAACAAGTGCAGGCACCCACGCTGCCGGCGCGCCCCGGCAGCTGCTGTCGGTTCGAACAGTCCCGCCGAGGCCCTGCTGCTGCATACCGCTGCGGTGGTGATGCCCGGCGTCGATCCGAAAAACCGGTTCAAGCAACTGCAGCCAGCAGGAGGAAACACCATCATGGACCAGGATCTGGTCACCCAATTCAAAAACAAATACGAAACCCTTGCCGGCATCGTGCACCTTGTCGACACAGAAGATCAAGCCGCGGAGGCGGTGCTGGACATCGTGCGGCTGGAGCAATGCCGGCAGGTGGCCCTGGGAAGTCTACCGGCGTCTCTTTCCGCACGGATAGACGCTGCCTGCAGCGAGGCCGGCATCGCTGTTGTCAAACCTCCTTACCAGCGGCAGCAGTTACCGCAAGCCATGCACGAATCGCCGGTCGGTGTGACCTGGGCGGCGCTGGCAGTGGCGGAGACCGGCGCCCTGTTGGAGCTGACAACCGACGACGCCCTGCGGCTGGTATCGGCCCTGCCCCGCGTACACGTCGGCATCTGCCGCGCCCGTGACCTGCTGGCAACCCACAGGGAAGCGGCAGCGCCGATCCGCCGGTTTTTCTCCCAAAACAAGCGCAACGCAACCGCCACTTTTATTTCGGGCCCCAGCCGCACCGGTGACATCGAGATGCGCCTCACGCTAGGGGTTCACGGCCCGGAGGTTGCCCACGCAGTGGTGCTGGGCCGATGTCCCGATGAAGCAGACACCGGTGACAAAGGAGATCGCCATGACGCCCCATGACCGCCACAGCAGGCTGCAGGACCGGATCGAGGCGGCGCTGAAGCGAAAAGCCCAACGCAGCGCGCTTTCCGTTGCAGTGAAACGAGGACGCGACAGCCGCCGCGCGGCCTTAGATGCCATACCAGGCGGCGAAGCGTTCCGGGAGGAGGTGCGCGCCATCAAGCTGCGCTGCCTGGAAAAGCAACAAGAGCTGATCGAGCGTTTCGCGGCCAGGGCAAAAGAGCGCGGCACCCATGTGTTTATGGCCAAAGACGGTGCGGCGGCCATCGGCTACATACTGACCCTGGCAGCCGAACGAAAGGCCAAAACGGTGGCCAAATCCAAATCCTTGACCAGTGAAGAGATCGAGGTCAATGAGTCCCTGGAGGCTGCGGGCCTGCAAGTGGTCGAAACCGACCTGGGGGAGCTGATCATCCAGAAGACCGGCGAAAAGCCCTTTCACCTGGTGTTTCCGGCGGTGCACAAAACCGCGGCTGAGGTGGCCGAGATTTTCAAAAGGGTTACCGGGGAAAATGTGCCCCACGATATCGATGCCATCATGAAAGCCGTGCGCAGATACCTGCGCCCGATTTTTCTGAACGCGGATATCGGCATGACCGGGGCCAACATCGGCATTGCCGAAACCGGCACCATCGCCATCGAAACCAACGAAGGCAACGCACGGCTGGTGTCGAGCATACCGGACGTGCACGTGTGCATTATCGGGCAGGAAAAGATCGTCGAGACCATCGACGACGCCTTCCAGATGATGTTCGCCCATCCGGTCAGTGCGGTGGGCCAGCACCTGACCACCTATGTTACGATGATGTCCGGCCGCTCCCCGATGGGCGAGGGCGACAGCGCCCGCGAATCCCACATCGTCATCCTTGACAACGGCCGCTCGCAAATGAGGGCCAGCGAGCTCTACAGCGATGCCCTCAACTGCATCCGCTGCGGGGCTTGCATGAACATCTGCCCGACCTACGGGGTGGTCGGCGGCCACACCTTCGGCCACATCTACCCCGGGCCGATCGGCATTCCCTGGACCGCGGAAATTCACGGGCTGGAGAAAGCCGCCGATTTCGCACCGCTGTGCGTCTCCTGCGGTCTGTGCATGGAAATCTGCCCGGCGAAGATCGACATCCCCCTGATGATCGCCGGCGTAAAAGACCGCGCAAGCCGCCGGCAACCGCACCCGCTGATCAACCGGGTGCTGATGGCCGCCGAGTCGATGGCAAAACTGGGCAGCGCAACCGCGCCGCTGGCCAACCGGTCGCTGCAAAACGCCCTTTTCCGCAGGGGCCTGGAAAAATTCGTCGGCATCGACCGCCGCCGTCAACTGCCCCCGTTCAGCCCCCAAACACTCACCGCACAATTTCACCGGCGCGGGCCCGCCAAAATCGCCGGTCCAAAGCGCAAGGTGGCCTTTTTCACGGACGTGTACGCCAACTACAACGCCCCTGAGCTGGGCATGGCCGCCATCGAGCGGCTGGAGGCCCTGGGCTGCGAGGTGATCATTCCGCCCCAGCGGGCCTGCGGCTATCCGTACATCGCCTACGGCGATTTGAAGAGGGCGCACAAAACAGCGCAGAAAAACGTCGCCCACCTGGCCCCTTACGTCGAAAAGGGCTATGAAATCGTCACCACCGAACCGACCGCGGCCTACTGCCTGAAAGTCTCCTATCCTCGGCTGCTGGGCCAAAGTCGCCGGTCCCTTGCGGTGGTCGAGCACACCCACGAGTATTTTCCGTTCGCAGCGCAGCTGGAAAACGACATCACCGCTTCCGAACAAAGCCTGTTGGCAGGACGCACCTACGGGTTTCACATCCCCTGCCACCAGCGCGCCCTGGGGGCAGGCCGGCACACCGTCGATTTTCTCCAAAAGCGGGGGGCGAAAGTGCAGGTTGTTGAAACCGGCACCTGCTGCGGCATGGCCGGCACCTTCGGTCTGAAAAAAGGATTTCTGGGCTACGAGCTTGCCCACGCGGTCGGAGAACCGCTGTTCGAAGAATTCAAGGCTTCGGGCGTGGAGGCCATTGTCACCGAAAGCAGTGTCTGCAGCATTCACCTGCGGCAGGGCACCGGAATGCCGGTCCATCACCCCCTCGAACTGCTGCAGCCCGCCGAGTAAGCGGCCCGGCTATCCACTTGATGATCTCTGACGACATACCGCACGAATGCGCACCTAAATGAATTCGTAAAGTAACTGTTAGCTACAGCGACCCTGAATCTGCAGAAGATTCCCAATCACTGCACTCAAACGGTGCAAAGTTTTTTGCCTTGTAAATGATTGCTTCCACCACCTAACATATTCATATCATGTTTTAAATCTACCACTTCGGGAAAGTGTGTCAACCTTTGTTGCACGCATTCCGCATGCCTCATTGCCCCAAAATGTTCTTCATACGGCGACCTCCAACGAAGTGTCCGGTTGCTCTCCGTTTCGAAGCCAAAGGGAATAACTCTGCGATATTGTGATGAATCGGTTGGGATTTCTAACCACCGTCTTTTTGACAGCAACGCATTTGGGCTTCGGTTAAGAAAGCAACCTCTTGTTGGCACGTTTTTTGTTTATGCCTGAAAGGAGCAATTCAACCATCACAAAAGCACTTCCCCCGCTTTACCGCAGGCCTTGCACTGCCTTGCAGATCATACGCTGCGCTGGCTTGCTGCTCAAACCGGCGAGTTTCGATAATAACCATCACCGGAGAATTGTTTGATCTCAAGCTGCCGGTACAGGTCAACACAAATGAAAAGACCACTCAAATTTTGCATATACAGCTCCCGGCAGGGTTTTTCGCCGGGAGCTGGAAGCAAAAGCGCTATTGGACCATCCGGCTCCAACAGGAACCAACAAAAACGCCGGGAGTTTTACCCGGCGATTGGGAGCCAGCAGGGTTCACAAGCGGTGTGCAATGAAAATGCACTTCCACACAGCCATACGAAGGTTACTTTATTTGACACCTCCAGCTGTGACATCAACCGTTGGCAGTTGCCCAGAAAAGTAAAACTGCGGCCTGCCATTTCAGGAGGAAAGGGGGAAAGGATGAAACAACGATCGCTATATTTGCTGCTCGCAGCGGTGTTGGTGGTGGGTTTGTCTGCCGGTCCGGCGGCTGCAACGTCTCCGCATGGACGGAAACCCGTCCCCGTCTATTACCTGTCGCTCGGCACCTCGCTCGCCGCCGGAGTTCAGGCCGATCCGGCGACAGGAGAAAGCGTGGTGACCGACGTCAGCTATCCGGGCATCATCGCCGAGGCCCTCGGCAAGAACATTGAAAAACTGCATCATGTGAATCTGGGTTGCCCCGGAGAAAACAGTGAAACGTTTATCGAAGGCGGTCTGTGTGAGTACACGCACGGCTCCCAGCTCGATGAAGCCGTTGAATTTTTACGGGAGCACGGCAGATCCACGGGACTGATTACAATCGATCTCGGGGCAAACGATGTGCTGGCTTGTATAGATGGCGTTGACATCGACACTGCCTGCCTGTCTGAAACCATTCGCCAACTCGGGGCTAACCTGTGGCACTCCCTGGAAACGTTGCGCGCAGCTGCAGGTCCGCACGTGCCCATCGTCGGAATGAATTATTACAATCCGATGCTGGTATTCTGGTTCCACGATCCGAACCTCGCCACACTGGCTGCTATTTTACAAGCAGAGTTGAACGGGGTCCTTTTGGGTGTCTATACGAGCGCCGGAAGTCCTGTGGCGGATGTGGCAGCAGCATTCCAGTCGAATAATTTTATGGACACCGACATGAGCGGTTTGCCCGATAACGTTGAACTTATCTGTGCGTGGACATGGATGTGCACACATGGAAACATTCATCCCCATGATGTGGGATATGGGGTGATCGCCGATGCGTATCTGAATGTATTGCCGCCAATCGAAATCTCGAAACCGCCGTGGCAACCGGGCAGATGGAAAGACCATCATCCAAAATGGCCCAAGCAGAATTGGGGCAGATAGGCACGAGAGAGATGAAAATCCTCGCCCTTCTGCAGATGCAAATGCGCCTAAGATTGCCCGTTGAACGGCAACGGCAGGAAAGTACGGAGGGGCCCTTACGACCCCTCCGTCCAACTTAAACTCGAAAAGGGCTCGAAAGAACTGAAATCTCAAGACGAGATTCAAGAAGCTGTGAGCAGGCTCTCCAGCCTTTTGGATACATCCAAGACCTGGTCTGCCGGTACCACCAGCCACAGGCGCTTGAGGTGCAACAGCTCCGTTCCCATCAGGGCGGCGGCCAGCAGCTCGGCAAAGCGCCCGGGCTGCAGGCGGCCGTGGCGGGTGCCGACAAGCGGCAGGGCGACGGCGGCAAGCTTGCACTTTTCGGCCTCCCGAAGCACTTCCACCAGCGCGCTTTGCACCCACTCTTCGCGCCAGGTCGGCTCGCTGTCCACATCGTGCACGATGGCCAGAAACCGCAGCGGATCGCCGTCTTTCACCCGCACGCTGCCGACCTTTTCTTTTTCGGTGTTCATCAGGTCGGTCATCAGTCGGACGGGGTGCTCTTCGGGGTAGGTGATCTGCGGGTCGGCGCTTATAATCAGCCAGGTGTCTTCTTCCACGGCAACGGCCTGCACCGCAAAGGGGGGCGACGACTGCGGGCAGGCCACGATCTTCAGCCGGCCGAAACTTATCTCCCGGCGCAAACCGCCCTGGATTACGCGCAGGCGCTTTCGTCTGTGGGATCTTTGCATGGCATCCAAACCGCAGCTGTGCGGCCAACGGACAGTTGATTGCAGTGTCGGCGAAACGCTCGTCTTTGCGCCCAAAAAGTGATAAGATGATTATACGGTTTTTGGCGTTCACCTGGCAAGCGACCCGCCGCAGCAAGGGCGGGCTGTATCGGGAGACGGGCTTGAAGTACCTGCCGGCCGACAACTCGAAAAAGCTGCAAGACCCGCAGCGCCGATCTTTCATCAAGCTGGGCGTGTGCACCATCGCCGCGGCGATGTCGCCCCTGCCCGTTTTCGCCGGGTTTGGCAACCGGCTGCCGGATGAACGGCGACTGCGGTTTTACAACCTGCACACCGAAGAACACCTGCACATCTGCTACTGCCGCAACGGCGTGTACGACCGCCGGGCGCTGAAGGCCGTCTACCGCATCCTGCGCGACCACCGCACGCACGAGATCCATCGAATCGAAACGCGTCTGCTCGACCTGCTGCACACCCTTTCCGTGCAGTCCGGCTCCAATCGTTTTCACGTCATCTCCGGCTACCGCTCGCCGGCCACCAACTCCATGCTGCGCAAAGACGACCTTCAGGTGGCGTCCCAGAGCCTGCACACATTCGGCAAGGCCGTCGACATCCGGATGCCCGCCCTCGACACCCGGGCGCTCTACCGGGCGGCCGTGGAGCTGAAAAGCGGCGGCGCCGGCTACTATCCGGACCGCAATTTCGTGCACGTCGACGTGGGCCGGGTGCGCTGCTGGTAGTCTCTTCAAAGCCCCTGCCGGTGACACGATCCGGCCGCCAGATCCAAACAGGCAATAAGAAAACTACACGAAGCGACTTCATTACTCGCCGGCTGGAATTCCCCCATACGGTCCCGGGCTGCTGATCCGTTTTGGCACGCCCTCGGGCAGTTTGCAAACATGGTGCAACTTATGTTGATCTGTAAATCCTGCTTGCCTGCACCTAACGTACCGATTTGATGCGTTTTAATCCATTGCGGCAAATCAGGTGTCAACTTTTGTTGCATGCCCCTGCCCTGCAGCTGGCCGAAACCACCGCCTGTCGCAAGTGCCAGGGGGAGGGCTCCGCTCGCAGGGTTGCCGGTGCAATGCCGCGCGCAAACAAGCGCCGGTATTGGGTTTCCCATGTCCGGCAGCTCGGCGGGCGCATGCTCCGGGTCCGGTAGCAGCCGGGGGCGCAAGACCCGGTTTATCTCTGGTACGAAACTTGCTGATACCTGCAACAGGGGGGCGGTATGTCGCGACAAATACGGCCCTTCGGCGAAATGGCATGTGGGTGCTAGGCTCCCACCGATTTGACGAAGCAACGTTCGGTGTTCTTGTCGATCGTTGCGCGCTTTAGAACTTCACCGATACCGCAAGGGAGGAAGGTATGAAAAGCTCACCGATTCGGTTTCTTTTTCTGACCCTGGGCCTCGTGCTGCTGCATATCATCCTGTCTGCCTGCTCCGGTCCGCGGGAAATACCGGAGAGCGAGATAAGAACCATCGGAGGCACCGTCGAGCAAGACGGTGTCAATTCCTTTCGGATGAAAGGTGACCACTTCGCTGTCACCTACTACACCAAAATCAAAGGCGGAGAGGAGCTGCGCACGGCACTGCGGGTCGTTTTCCGGAAACCGCTGAGGGGACCGGATCGATTTTGGTTACGACGCTGCCGACGGCATCGTTCGTGCCAGCGGTATGATGCGCTGCCTGGTGTAACTGCCGCAATACGATCTGACCGCAGCGTTTTACGAAATGGGGGAGATTGAAAAAGTTTCGAAAAACTGGTACCCGGAGGCAGGTAACAACGTAAGGGCAAATTTTACCGAAAACGCCGGGCGGTTTGTGAAGAGAATGAATAACCCTGCAGCAAGCTGCAGGGTTATTCGTTTATCGCGGTGGCAGGACCCGTAAGATGCAAAATCGATCTTATCTGTGCTGTTTTGTCGCAGCAGCCCTGATCTGGGTCCAGGGGGCACAGGGATCTGAAGTGGCCGATACCAGACACAGCAGTTCCGGGACGATCACGATTTTTTTGAGCGGCGACGTGATGACCGGCCGCGGCATCGACCAGGTGCTGCCCCACCCGGGCAGCGCCGTTATCCACGAAGACTTCATGAAAAGCGCCCGCGGGTACGTGGAAATCGCCGAGCGGGCCAACGGACGGATCAAAACCCCGGTCTGCTTTTCGTATGTATGGGGGGATGCCCTCAAGGAGCTGGACCGGAAAGCGCCGGATGTGCGCATCGTCAACCTGGAAACCAGCGTCACCGCAAGCAGCGACTACTGGAAAAACAAAGGGATCCACTACCGGATGCATCCGGACAACACCCCGGTGTTGACCGCCGCGAAAATCGATGTCTGCGCCCTGGCCAACAACCACGTGCTCGACTGGGGATATGCAGGCCTGGTCGATACCCTGGCAGCGCTGCACGGCGCCGGCATCCAGACCGCCGGTGCCGGCATCAGCTGCCGCGAAGCCCGGACGGCTGCCGTAAAACCGGTGCCCGGCAAAGGCCGGGTGGTGGTGCTGGCCTTTGGGCTGAGATCCAGCGGCATTCCGTCGGACTGGGGCGCCGGGGACAAAAAGCCGGGGGTCTGCCTGCTGGAAGACTTGAGCGACCGCAGCCTTGGCGATATCCAGCGGCAGGTGGCGCAGGTCAAGCGCAATGGCGATGTCGTGGTGGCGTCGATACACTGGGGAAGCAACTGGGGACACCGCATCGCCCGCGCCCAGAGAGATTTTGCGCACCAGCTCATCGAAGCCGCCGGGGTCGACATCGTTCACGGGCACTCCTCGCATCACGTGCGGGCCATCGAGGTCTACCGGGACAAGCTCATTCTTTACGGGTGCGGCGACTTTCTAAACGACTACGAGGGCATCGGCGGCTACGAGCAGTACCGGGGGGATTTGTCGTTGATGTACTTTGCGACGGTGGCGCCGGCCACCGGCAGGCTGCTGGCCCTGGAGATGACACCGACGACCATCCGCCGCTTTCGCATCGTGCGGGCCTCGGGCGCCGACACGCTGTGGCTCAAAGATACCCTCAACCGTCAGGGGGCTGTGGTTGGAACCCGGGTGGCAATTGCCGGGGACAATCGCCTGACACTAAAGTGGGATTGACGCAAACAACCTGCCGGCCGCAGGCCGCAGTGACCGCAGGTTCATCCGGAAAGTCGGCCGTTATTGCAGTCCATTGCGATGCAGGCTGGCCTGGGCCTTGCTTCGAAAAGCAGGTGGGGCAGGCACCGGTGGCTGGTTGTGCGGTTGAAGGGATAAGATTTTTCGAAAGGGCCGGCTTTACGGCCCGGATGCCTGGAGTCGTTTGATTTGCGCCGACGCAAGTCTTTTCATGCCCCGCGAAATGCCACCGGAATCCCGAAGGGCCTGCTGGTAGTGAACCAGAGCGGCGCCCGCTTTTCCGATCCGTTCATATTGCAGGGCCAGGCGGAAGTTGGCGATAAAGTGATGCGGACGGCTTTCAAGGGCCTTTTTTAGCTGCTCGATGCTGGTGCGGGTATCACCGCTTTGCTCGCATACCTGTGACAGTGCCACAAGCAGCGCAAAGCGCAGCTGCTCATCTTTGCGGGCCCGGGCGCCTTCCAGCATTTTCCGCAGAAGGCGCACGGCCGAATCGGACTGCCGGCCGGCGGATGCATCCATCTGCTCGAGCGCATCGGGCCCGCAAGCATCGGCGATCTGCCGGCGGACCTGTTCATCGAGTCGTTTGTCGTGAAAATCGTATTCGGCCGCACACTCCCGGGCACTGGGAAACAGATTGACCCGGAGCATCGGCAAAGCCACGGAAATCAAAGCGGCCAGTACCAGCAGGGCGACCGGACTGGCGCTTTTGCTTTCCAACAGCCAGTAGATGAATAAAAAGACTGCCAGCAGGCCGGCACCGACAGCGACCGCTATGAGCGACCATTTTTTTGGCTCGATTTTTTTCTGGCTGTGTTCCATCCTCACCGGCCGGGTGCGCAGCGCCAGGGTTTTTGCGATTGCATCCGGCAGGAAACAACCGCTGGATGCAATTTGCCGAATTCAAAAGCGACACCGGCGGCAGCCGCTATCGGTGTTTATTTCTCGGTGCCCAGATACGTGGCCGCATCTTTCAGCGCGCGCTCCATCTCCTTTACACTGATTACGGCCGGATCGTACCAGACGTTGTGGATTTCTTCATAGCCGCGCACATCGCTGTCGAACAGCGCGACGCCTTTGAGTCCTTCCAGGACCTCTTCGCCCACATCGTATCAGCTGACGACGAAGGTCACCTTGGCCAGGTTCCGGTTTTCTGCGACCGATGACGAGTTGTCGGCAGATGCCATCAAGGCGATCAGCAGCGCAGCTGCCGAAAGAAGCACCAACCATTGTTTCCGGTTTTTCATTGTTGTCCCGTCCCCGCAGCCGGCCGGCAGCGGTATGGCAGTGTGGTTCATGGGATGCCGCTTTATCGGTGATTTGCACCCCGCAATGAACCTATTATAGATCATCGCCGCCAAGGAGCAAGCCCCGTTTTGGATCACAACCAGGCGTGCCGGATCGCCGGCGTGAAAAAAAGCCTTTTGTTTACCGACCCCGCTGTCCTATAAAAGGAAATCGGCGGGCGATGTCGCCGCACGGCCCGCTATGGTTGAAAACAAAAAGTGCAGCGCTGCCGAATGCGAGGGGAAATGAACACAAGATGGTTTTTGGTGTTGCTGATGGTGCTGATCGCCCACGGCGCACATGCCGATGCCGACGGGCCGGATCACTGGAATGTGGTCGGCGTGGCGGCCGGTGATGTGCTCAACATCCGGCAGGAGCCGAGCGGCACAGCCGCCAAGATCGGCGAAATCCCGCCGGACGGCACGTGTGTGAAAAACCTCCGGTGTGTCGGTGGGTTGACGTTCGAAGAATTCACCACCTTGTCGGAGGCGGAACAGGACGAGATCAAAAAAGAGCGGCCCCGGTGGTGCTACATCGAGTACAAGGGGATCAAGGGCTGGGTTGCCGGCCGCTACCTCCGGGAAGGCTCCTGCCAGCAATAAACCCCAAGAGTGGGAGGCGACCATGAAACACCGGCAGATCATTGCGCAGCTGGGCATCGACGCGGATCTGTTCGCACAGCTTTTCCGAAACCTATCAAAAGGTCAGGCCCGCTGGAAGCCGGCCGCCGACCGGTGGTCGCTGCTGGAGGTCATCAACCACCTGTTCGACGAAGAAAGGGAAGATTTCCGGAAAAGAATCGCCCTGGTGCTCGACGACCCCGGAGCTCCGTGGCCGCCCATCGACCCGGAGGGCTGGGTGACAGCGCGCGGCTACAACGAGAAAAACCTGGATGCATCGCTGGGAAATTTTTTATCCGAACGGCAGCACTCCCTGGCCTGGCTGGAAGGGCTGAACGCACCCAACTGGCAGGCCGCCCACCACCATCCCAAAATGGGGCCGCTGTCCGCCGAGCTGCTGCTGGCAAACTGGCTGGCCCACGACCTGTTTCACATCCGTCAGGCAACCGACCTGCACTTTGCCTACCTCACCCGCCAGGTGGCGCCGGTGCCGCTGAACTACTCGGGTTGGAACTAGAAGGTATCGACAAACACAGGCGGTGTCGACGAAGCGACCTTGCTGAGGATCGCCCCACCGTTCCAATGAAAACCGTAGCCGGCCGGTCGACAACCGACCGGTTGTGAATTACTTTTGGCAATCAATCGATCAGCGGTAAGACAAAGCCAAATTGACGGAGGTAAAACATGAGCGACCGGAAGCTGCCGCGTTTTGAAAGCCCCTGTGAAAAATATATCTACGACCCCAAAGAGGGCGACCACGAGCGCAACATCCCGCCGGGCACCCCATTTGAAGACCTGCCCGAGGATTGGTGCTGCCCCAAATGCGGCGCCGAGAAAGAATACTTCGAAGAGCTGGACGGCTGACAAAACCTCTGCGAGCACCGGTGTGATGATTGTTCGATTCGACTGCCCACCTTTGCGCCAACCAGCGCACAGACTGATGCGATCGCGCCGCTCTTTGGGCTAGTGCTTTTTCGTCCTCTTCCAGTGTTTATGCCATTGCCACTTCGAGGGAAAGTATAGACTGGCGAACACCCCGCCGTGATCGGACCCCCAGTTGGGTGTAAACCACAGTGGGTAGATGGGCCTTGTGCCGGTCACGAACGCCAGCGGCAGAAAAGAGCCGTCGCGAACGAAGATGTGGTCGATTCTTTCATACAGCTGTGAGGTCGTGTTCGACAGATCCTCGAGCTGGCAGCAGGTGAAGCCGTCCGGATCGAAATACCGCAGAATGTTTGTGTCCCACATGTCCGCAAACCCCGCACCGGCAATGACCTGATACGGTGGGATAATCGGGCCGACCGGCAGGTCATCGGGCCGGGAGTTGAAATCACCGAGCAGAATCAGCTTCCTTCCGGGAGGAGTGGTCGCCAGCAGCGTTGCTGCGAGCTCCACCGACTGCAGGGACTGCACGATTGCGCTGCCGGGCTCTTCGGGGTCGGGCAGATCTATTTCGAGATGGGTGTTCACGAAACGGTATTTCTTGCCCCCCACCCTGGCGTCCACACCGACAAAGCCCCGCGCGATGGCTATCGGACCGATCGGGCTCAGTGGTACGCCCGCAAAAACGGTGTAGTTGCACCCATCTTCGGACGGAGTGGAAATGAAGGTGTCGGGAAAGGGCAGGCCCATTCCCGCAACCGGGCTGGGTATCGGAACCCCACAAAGTCCGCCGGAGGAGTAGTGCCCGGCCAGCGGCGTGTAGTCGACACCTATTCGCGCGAGAATCACGTCGCGGTCCACAACGGATATCCATTGATCCGGGAATTCGTCCTCATCGATAAAAACCGGGATGGTGATATTCAGGTTGACCGAAGTCGCTGCCACCACGTATTGCAGGCCTTTGTCGGCAAGGGCCTGGAGCGTCTCGGCCAAATGGTCGACAAAGGGCGGTCCGACGTTTTCGCCGTCGAGCTTGAAATCGAAGACCTCCTGCAGGCCGATCAGGTCCGGCCGGGTGAGCGCAACTTCCTTTGCGAGACTCTGGGCCCTCAACGGAAAGTAATTTGCTCCGACCTGCGCGAGTGCTGTCTGAACAGCGGCGGCAAACTCTTCAGGTGACTGCGCCACAACAATCGGCGTCAGGTCCGCGCCCAGGTACTGGTTTCGGGTCATCACCTTGATGCCGCCTCCGGCCAGGGCCGCAGAGGCGCATACACCAATGACCAGCATTGCGGCCAGTGCGAATCCGAACAGACGTTTCATCGTGACTCTCCTTTCGTTACGGCACCGTCCAGAACCGGCGCCACGTGAGTGGCATATCCTTTGTGTGGCGATGGATAGTAACAAGCAATCATGAAAAGTGCGCCAGGAGGAGAACCAGCGGGAACGGGTGTGTACGAAACGCTGCACGCAAGAGACAACAAACTAATATTATAATGCAAAAATCGTGCAAATACCTTTTGATCACACCGTCGAAAATACTTGTGAAATCATAGGCAGTTACCATTTCCAGTACAACGTACTACCATCGGGCAGTGAAGTGATTTACTCAAAATTAGTATTTCTATTTCACATATTTTACTATTTTACCCAATTCAATAATAAAACCCGCATGACCCTGCCCTTCTGCCCTTAGCGCGCCGAGCTTGTTGACGTGCCGGGTTTCGATCGTATCTTTTTGACAATGAAACCACATCGCATTGGCTGTGAACGATCCACGGCGAAAGGAGAAAACCCATGCGGCTCAAAGGAAAAACCGTCGGCATTCTCGTCGGTCCCGGATATGAGGATCTGGAGTACTGGGTACCGTGCATGCGCATGAAGGAAGAAGGGGCGCAGGTCCGGGTGATCGGCACCCAGGCGGGCAAAACCTACGCCAGCAAAAGCGGCGGTCTGACCGCTGAAAGCGAGGTGGCCGTCGGCCAGATAGCCGCCGACCGGCTCGACGCGCTGATTGTGCCGGGCGGCTGGGCCCCGGACAAGCTGCGGAGGGATGCGAACATCCTGCAGCTGGTCCGGGAGATGAATGACAGGGGCAAAATCCTGGGATTCATCTGCCACGCAGGCTGGGTGGCCGCCAGCGCCGGGATCTGCAAAGGCAAAAAAGCCACCGGCAGCACCGGCATCAAGGACGACATGGAAAACGCCGGGGCCACCTGGGTCGACGAACCGGCATTTCGGGAAGGCAATCTGGTGTGGGGCCGCGTGGTGGCCGATATACCGGACTTTTGTCGGCTGCTGGTCGAGGCACTTTCAGCGTAATTTTTCATGAGGAGCCACTTTCATGTCCAGCGACGAAGACCGAATAATACTCAGGCTGTTGGCCAGGGAATGGGAACACAGCGGGCCGCCGGGCATTCTTTCCATCAGCGACATCGTCGCGGCGGTGGAGCTGGCGCCCAGCGAAACGCTGCAGACGCTAAAAAAGCTGTTCACAAGAGGCCTGGTGGACATAAATTCGATGAAAACCAGCGCATTTCTGACCCCCGAGGGATACGAGGCCGCCGAAACCAGATGAAGGCACCGGCAGTCGGGCCAGCTGCGCTGCAGGCAACAATGGGGGGCTGCTGCGAACTGCCGGAAACACTTGACAGCGGCAACGAGGACAGCTAACAGGGTGCAAATGATCGGCGGCCGCCACAAGCACCACGGCGCAGCAACCAGTAGTTCTGCCGCTGCTGGGGCGTCTGCCATGTTAAAACCATTTCCCGCTGTCCAAAGATCTGATTTCCCATGCAGCAGGCACACCGCACAGTCGTGTTATCCATCGCAATGGCGACCCTGGCCGCCGCGGTCATCTGGGGATGCTATCCGAAACCGGTGGGCCCGATCGGCCCGACCGGGAAAAAGCTGACCTGGGCTGCGATGGACAAAGATCAGCGCCGGGTGCACATGCGCAACGCGGTGCTGCCGCGGGCGGCAGCCATTTTCCAGCAGTGGCGTCCGCAGCGCTATGGCACCGTCGACTGCGACCTGTGCCACGGCCGGGGGGCGGCCGCCGGCATCTTCGACATGCCCACCGACCACCTGCCCCGGCTCAGCGGGGAGATGCTGCTGGGGCCCGAGTTAGAAAAGCACCCGGAAACCACACGGCTGAAGCTCGACCGCCTGGTTCCGGAGATATCCGATGCCCTCGGCGTCAAGCGCTTCAGCCTGATCACCCGCCGGGGCTTCGGGTGCTACTCCTGCCACCTGGGCCCGACCGGGCCTCTTTTCGGAAACTGAACCAAGGCCTCCCGCCAGGCAAAAACCGCAGCGTTTTGCAGCCGCTGCTGGGTCGGCGCAAAGGAGAGAGACATGTCCATTTCCGTTGTCCGCCTGGGAAGTCCGCGGGGGGAAAACGAGGGCCTGCGAATCGGCACGGTGCGCAGGCCGCCGCGCGGTGTTCCAAAGGCCGAGCTCGCCTCCCGGAACTTTTACGACGTGTGGCTGCCCAATCTGGCCCCCAGCGAGGAGCTGCTCAAACTCGGCCGGGCGGCCGATGACGAAAAGCGCTGGCGGACCTTTACCCGAAAATACCGCGCGGAAATGAAAACTCCCGCCAACCAACGGCTGCTCGACCTGCTGGCGGCCCTGTCCGCGCAGACGAATTTTTCGGTTGGGTGCTATTGTGCCGATCAGGGCCGGTGCCACCGGTCGATCCTGCGCGCACTGCTTGCCGAACGCGGTGCGCTGTTCGCCTGACAGGCCCACCGGCAGAAAACCGGAAAACCAGGCAGGCTTTGGCGCCGCGATTGCCCGAGGGGAGAACTGCTTTGCAGTAAAGTCTTGCATTTCAACCATCTGTTCCTATCTTGATCCTACCGGTAACATCTAGGACCTGTCACACCATATACCAACCCATACGATACACAGGAGATATATAATGAAAACGATACTGTCTTTTCTGTTGATATTGATGCTGTCATCTGCGGCCGTCGCCGGCGAGTTCGTCACCTACACGGTAGACGGCGCAAAATACGAGGGCTACTGGGCCCCTGCCACTGCAAAAGCCCCGCTGGTGCTGATCGTCCACGACTGGGACGGGCTGACCGATTACGAGGTCAAACGCGCCGAGATGCTGGTGCAAAGAGGGTACACAGTGTTTGCCGCCGATCTGTTCGGGGCCGGGGTCCGGCCGACCGAGGTCAAGGACAAGCGCCAGCACACCGGGGAGCTTTACAAGGACCGGGGAAAAATGCGCGCCCTGCTGTACGGCTCGCTGAAAGAAGCCCAATCCAGGGGGGCTAACGTCGACAACGCCGTGGTGATGGGGTACTGCTTCGGCGGGGCCGCCGTGCTCGAATTTGCCAGATCCGGGGCCGACGTGAAGGGGTTTGCCACCTTTCACGGCGGGCTGCAAACACCGGAGGGGCAGGACTACGCCAAAGCGAAGGGTAAGTTCTTAATCCTGCACGGTGCGGCCGACACGGCCATTACCATGGATGTTTTTGCCGCGCTGGCCAACGAGCTGGAGGCCAAGGGCCTTGCGCACGAGATGATCGCCTACGGTGGCGCCCCGCACGCTTTTACCGTGTTCGGCGAGGACCGCTACCGGCAAGATGCGGACAAAAAATCTTGGAAGCGCTTCATGGAGTTTCTGGGTGAAACACTCGAATAACGGGCCTGCGTAACCTGGTAACGAAGGGGGCTCGGGGGCACCTGCGCTGATCGTATCGCAGCCGTGTCCCCTGCCCTCGAACAACCTTCCCGCTGCACGGAAACCGGCTGTCAAAAATCCGGATCCTGCGGATGGGGACGCCCGCGTCCCTCTTCGAGGTATTTTTTCAAGCTCACCCCCAGGAAAAACCCCCACTTGCTGTTGCAGTGCATGTAAAACTCGCTGGGCTCGCTCCAGTCGCGGTGACCGAACAGCAGCTCCGTGCCGTTTTCGTGGGGGCGGATTTCAAAGGTCAGCCGGGTGCCGATCCACTCCGGTATGCCGTCCGTGCAGCGCCACTCGACGTATTTGCCGGGCTGCAGGTCGACCACCTGCATATCGGGGCCCATGTTGCCGTCTCCGAAGCGAAACGTTGCCCGGCTTCCCACCTGCGGCCGCGCTTCGGTCATCGGCGTCCACCAGCCCGCCAGCCCGTCTTTGGTGGTCAGCGCCACGTACAGTTTTTGCGGTGAGGTGTTGATGACGATTTTATGCAATATGTCGGTCATAAGAACCTCCGTGTAATCGATGCAATCGAAGCCCGCCGGGCAAACATCCCGGTATTTCGCTGCTGTGTATCTGCCGGTGCAGCGGCGGGCGAAAGATTTTCCCATGGAAAGCAGCAGTCCACTGCTATGGGTCGATGGTAAGCACGCCGCCAATGATCTGCAACAATGCTCATCATCGACCATTTTGTCATTGTACATTCAAACGAAAAAAGGCAGTATCTGCCATATCTTCCAAAATGTTGCGTTTTGCAGTAAACTGCTGCCGTGAATGACACTATTGCCTGTATGTTGCTATGAAATCGAGCACCCTTAGAACTTTTATTTTGACGCTTCTTCTGCTGGCAGTGGCGGCGGGAATCAGCTGGACACTGTTCGGTAAATTTGCGGATCGGGCCGTCTCCGGCAGAAACGGCAGGGCTTCCCGATCGGTGCCGGTGGAGGTGGCCGGGATTCAGCGCGGGCCGATCGCACTGCAGCGCACTTTCAGCGGGGAGCTGGAGTCGCTGGCCGAGTTCGTCGTCGCACCGAAAGTCAGCGGCCGGGTGGAGCAGGTCATGGTGGACATCGCCGATACGGTCACGCGGGGGCAGATCGTTGCCGAGCTCGACAACGATGAATACATCCAGGCCGTGGCCCAGGCCCGGGCCGACCTGGTGGTGGCCAGGGCCAACCTGTCCGAGGCCCGAAGCGCCCTGGAAATCGCCAACCGGGAGTTCAAGCGCTCCGAGTCGCTGCTGCGGCGCAAGATCGTATCGGATTCGGACTTCGACGCCGCCCGGCAGGACCTGCTGGTAAAGCAGGCCCAGCTGCAAGTGGCCGAGGCCCAGGCGACCAAGGCCGAATCCTCGCTGGAAACCGCCAATATCCGGCTCGGCTATACCAAGGTGACCGCGGGTTGGACCGGCGGCGACGATCATCGCATTGTCGCCGAGCGCTACGTGGATGAAGGCCAGACCGTCGCCGCCAACACACCGCTGCTGTTGATTGTCGAACTCGATCCCATCGTCGGGATCGTATTCGTCACCGAGCGCGACTATGCGCGCTTACAACCCGGGCAGGCCGTTTCGCTGACAACCGACGCCTATCCGGGCGAGCAGTTCACCGGCCACATCGATCGCATCGCCCCGGTCTTCCGCAAGGCAACCCGCCAGGCGCGCATCGAAATGGCCATCGACAACCCCCGGCACCGGCTCAAGCCGGGCATGTTCGTCAGGACCACCGTGGTGCTGGCGCAGGTGCCGGAGGCCACCATCGTCCCGGAACAGGCCCTTACCGTCCGCGATGACCGCAGCGGTGTGTTCATCCTCAGCGATGACGGCAAATCGGCGATGTGGCGCGAGGTAACGGTGGGCATCCGTGACGGCAGACAGGTGCAGGTGGAAGGCGATGGGCTGTCCGGCCGGGTGGTGACTTTAGGCCAGCAGCTGTTGGACGACGGCTCTTCGGTCACGATTTCCTCCGGGCAGAACAACACCGCTGCCGGCTCTGAAAAAGGCAACCCCCAATGAACCTTCCGAGTTTCAGTGTCAGGCGCCCGGTTTTCACGACCATGGTGACCCTGATCCTGGTCATCCTCGGGGCCGTTTCCCTCGGCCGGCTGCAGATCGACATGCTGCCCGACATCGAACTGCCGACGCTGAGCATCCGCACCGACTACGAGGGGGCCAGCCCCGAGGTGATGGAGCGGCTGGTAACCCAGATCATCGAGGAGATCGTCGCCACGGTGCCCGGGGTGGAGGAAATCACGTCGACCTCCTCAGAGGGCCGCAGCAACGTTCGCGTCAGTTTCGTGTGGGGCACGGATATCGACACGGCGTCCATCGACGTGCAGGGCATACTCGAAGACGAGATCAACGAACTGCCCGATGACGTCGTGCGGCCCCGTGTCCGAAAATTCGACATCGCCAGTTTTCCGGTCGTCATACTCGGTGTTTCCAGCAGCCTCGACCCGGTGGAACTCACGGAACTGATCGAGGTCCAGATTCGGTACCGTTTCGCCCGCGTGCCCGGTGTTGCACAGGTGGACGTTTTCGGAGGTTTTAACCGCGAGGTGCGGGTCGAACTCGACCCGGGCCGGATCACCGCTGCCGGCCTGCCCTTGGACCAGGTGCTCGATGCCATTCGCGACGCCAACCTCGACCTTCCGGCGGGCAAGATCGAACAGGGACGCTACGAGGTCACACTGCGCGCACCGGCCGAGTTCATCAGCCTCGATCAGATCCGCGACACGGTCATCGTCCGGCGCGACGGCGGCGCCATTACGCTTGGGCAGATCGCCGACGTCAAAGACACTTACGAGAAGCTGACGCGCATCGTGCGCGTCAACGGCGGGCGCGGTCTGCGCATCGGCATTCGCAAGCAGGCCAATGCCAACACGGTTGAGGTCTCCCGGCGCATCCTGTCTGAAATCGATGCGATCAACCAGGAATTTCCCCAGATCAGCGTTGTGCCGGTGATCAACCAGGGCAACCTGATCGAGCGCTCCATCGCCAATGTGGCCCGCTCGGTGATCTACGGGGGCGGGCTGGCCATCGTGGTGCTGCTGTTTTTCCTGCGCAGCATCCGCAGCACGGTGGTGATATCCCTTTCGATCCCGATCTCCATCGTGGCCACGTTTGCGTTGATTTACTTCGGAGGGCTTACGATCAACCTGATGACGCTGGGCGGGCTGGCTTTAGGAGTGGGCATGATGGTCGACAGTTCCATCGTCGTGCTCGAAAACATCTTCCGCCGCCGCAGTGAAAACCAGGAAACGCCCCAGGACGCGTCGGTAAACGGTGCCCGGGAGGTCGGCCCGGCCATCGTGGCCAGCACCATCACGACGCTGGTCATTTTTCTGCCGCTGGTTTTTGTCCGCGGCGTCTCGGGCATCCTTTTTAAAGAGATGGCCTATGTAATCATTTTCGCGCTGATCTGCTCGCTGACACTGGCGTTGAGCCTCGTGCCCATGCTGGCGTCCCGGCTAATGTCGTCGGACCGACAACGCCACAAAGATCCGGCATTGAGGCCTTACCGCTGGATCAGTGCCGCAAGCTCGGCCTTTGGGAGACTCGAAAACGATTACCTGCACCTGTTGCAGTGGGTGTTGGGCCATCGCCTGATCACGGTTGTCGCCGCTGCTGCCGTGCTTGGCGCCAGTCTGCTGCTGCTGCCGCTGATCGGCAGTGAGTTTCTGCCCCCCAGCGACGAGGGCGAGGTGCGCGTGACCGGAAAGATGGAAATCGGCACCCGGCTCGACCTGGTGGATCGGCAGACCCGCATTATGGAGCGGATCGTGCAGCCGGCGGTTCCCGAAACGGTGTCGTCGGTGGTCACGGTCGGCGCCACCGGCTGGCGGGCCGATGCGGGCTCGGAAGGGGAGCTGCGCATATCGCTGGTGCCGGCCACCAAGCGCAAACGCTCCAATCTGGCAGTTGCACGAGACCTGCGGAAGCGATTGGACGGCAATGTACCCGGCATGGAGATCCGCATCCGGGCCCCGCAGGGCCAGTTTTTGCTGCAGAGACTGCTGGGCGGCGACGAGGGACTCACCGTCGAGATCCGCGGCTACGAGCTTGTCACACTCGATGCGCTGGCTGCCCGGGCCGCCAAGCTGATGGCGGATGTGCCGGGCATCACCGACGTGCAGACCAGTCTCGAAGCCGGCATTCCCCAGCAGGAAATCCGGGTAAACCGCGACAAGGTCGCCGATCTCGGCCTGAGTGTTCGCGATGTCACCGAACTGTTGCAAACCGCGGTGGCAGGGGCCACAGCCGGAGAGTACCGCACCGGGGGTAATTCCTACCGCATCCTGGTGCAGCTCAAAGATGCCGAGAAGCGCTCCATCGACGAAATCCTGAACCTTGCACTGACCACCGCATCCGGTGAAAAAGTGGCCCTGAGAAACGTCGTCACCGCCATCCCGGGTCGCGGTCCGATCCTCATCGACCGCAAGGATCAGCAGCGCAGGGTGACGGTGCACGCCAACATCGCTGACCGCGATCTGGGTTCGGTGGCCGCAGAAGTGCAGGACCTGCTGGACCAGATCCCCCGTCCCGTCGGGTATGAGCTGACCGTGGCCGGCAATTTCGAAGAACAGCAAAAAGCCTTCCGGGAACTGGTCATCTCGCTGGTGCTGGCGCTGGTGCTGGTCTACATGGTGCTGGCCTGTCAATACGAATCACTGCGCAGTCCGCTGGTGGTGATGTTTTCCGTGCCCGTGGCGGCGGTTGGCGTGCTGGTGACGCTGTTTGTGACGAAAACAACGCTGAATGTGCAGTCGTACATCGGCTGCATTATGCTGGGGGGGATCGTGGTCAACAACGCCATCCTGCTGGTGGACCAGGCCGGTCGGCTGGTCCAGGACGGAATGGCTACCCGGGATGCGCTGACCGAGGCCGGCCGCCGCAGGCTGCGGCCGATTCTGATGACCACCCTGACCACGATCCTGGGGCTGCTGCCGCTGGCGCTGGGCATCGGCGAAGGGTCCGACGCCCAGGCACCGCTGGCACGGGCGGTGGTGGGCGGACTGACCGGATCGACGTTGATCACGCTGGTGCTGATCCCGGCCGTCTACTCGCTGTTTCACCCCGACCCACATCGCATCGCCACTTAGCTTTTACCAAAGCCCGGGATAATAAAAAAGACAGGAGAGGTGAGCCCATGTCAACCGCATCTCACCGAATCGATGAACAGGCTCCCCGGCTGGCAGCGCCGCCGGGCGCCTGCGACACCCACATCCACTTCTACGGTCCGCCGGAAGCGTACCCTCTGGCAACCACGGCAACTTTCACACCGCCGCTGGCGACCGTGGAAGCCTACCGGCAGGTGCAGCAGCGGCTGGGGTTGCAGCGGGTGGTGGTGGTGCAGCCATCCGGATACGGTTTCGACAACCGCTGCACGCTGGATGCGGCCAAACAGCTCGGCGATGAGGCCCGCGCGGTGGTGGTGGTCGGGCCGGCCGTCACCGACGGCGAGCTCCAACAGCTCACCGATGAGGGGGTTCGCGCCGTTCGATTTTTCATGTTTCCCGGCGGAGTGCTGGACTGGAAGGACCTGGATCACATGGCCGGCCGGGTGCACGAATTCGGCTGGCACGTGCAGCTGCAGCTCGACGGGCGGCAGCTGCCGGATCGGATCGAACAGCTTCGCCGCCTGCCGGGCATGCTGCAGATCGACCACACCGGCAAGTTCGTCGAGCCGGTTTCCACCGGTGATCCGGCTTTCAGGATGCTGCTGAACCTGGTCGACGGCGGGCGATGCTGGGTCAAGCTGGCCGCACCCTACGAAACATCCCAGAGCGGGCCACCGCATTACGGCGATGTGGGCGAGCTTGCCAGGGCCCTGGTCAAGGCCTCCCCGGAGCGGATGCTTTGGGCCAGCAACTGGCCGCACCCCTCGGCGCAGGACAACCCGCCGGACAATGCCATGCTGCTCGACCTTCTGCTGGATTGGGCCGAAGACGACACCACCCGCAAACGCATCCTGGTGGACAATCCCGCGCAGCTGTATGGTTTTGGATGATCGGCCCTGAAACACCGATCAGATGGGGACCGTGGCGCCGTCGAGGATCAGGCGTTTTGGCCACAGAAGTCCTTCGGTGGTCAATGTCAGCGGCCCGAGGATCCGGATTTTTCTCGACACGAAAATGTGAAAGCCGTCCACGTGAAAGTACCGATACCCGGATGCATCTGCAGGGGCCCGGTATACGGTTTGGATTTCCTTGGCCACGCCCACGCAGCAGCCGGCGACATCCAGCTCTTGCAGGTCGAAGGTCGCATCGGTAATTTTCTTCTCTTCGATAAACGCTTTTGCTTTTTTCGATATTTTAACCGTTGGCGTCTGCACGCAGATACTCCCCGTGTGGCAGGACTGCCGCCCGAGCCTGTTGCCAGCAGACCCGGGCGGCTTGTTTTGTTGCTACAGGTGCTCTAGCGCATCTCGACAGCCACGGCGGCTTCTTCCCCGTATACCTTTTTCAAAATGATCACGCTTTCTATGACCATCCAGATTTCAAGGATGAATACCGACAGGCCGATGCAAAACAGCAGCCAGTTGGCGGTCGAGTAGAACGTGTTGAGGTTGAGAATCATGGCCCAGCCGGTCATAAAGAGCATGAAAACCATCGGGATCACGGTGTATACCAGCGGTGCCTTTTTGTAGGCAAGATACACCGTGATGACCAGCAGGGCAAGTCCGGCCAGCAGCTGGTTGACCGACCCGAACAGCGGCCAGAGAGTCAGCGCGCCCTTGCCGCTGCCGTTGTAGAAGGCCAGAATAAAGGCCGACACCACGGCAATGATCGTGGCCGGATGCCTTCTCGCCAGCGACGGAAACCCCCAGGCAGTGGCCAGTTCCGCGACGATGTAACGCTGCAGGCGGGTGGCCGTGTCGAGCGTGGTGGCCGCAAAGGATACCACGAACACGCCCATGATGGTCACCGTGATGTTGGCCGGTATGCCGATCGTTTCGATCATGTTGGCCGAACCCTGAACAAATGCGGCAATCTTGGATCCCAGGCCGGCCGCAGCGCCCCAGCTGGCATAATGCTGGCTGAAGGCCGCCACCCCGGTAAAGGTCTGCCCCTCTTTGGCAAGGCCCAGGGCAAGGCCGGCACCGCAGGCAACGATCACAAAGGTTGCCAGCATCCCCTCCATGAGCATGCCGCCGTATCCGATCGGAAGAGAGCTGGTTTCCACGTCACACTGTTTGGAGGAAGTGCCCGAAGAGACCAGGGAGTGGAATCCGGATATAGCCCCGCAGGCGATAACCACAAAAATCATCGGCCAGATGGGCGGCGCGCCCTCGGGCGAGAAGTTCGCCGCCGGCGCCACCATGTTCGGGTGTGCGAAAAGCACGCCGAGGGTCAGCAGGCCGAGGGCGATAAAGAGCTGGTGAGAGTTGATGTAGTCGCGGGGCTGCAGGAGCGTTTGAACCGGCAGGGTCGAGGCGATGTAGGCATACACCAGCAGAACGATCACCCAGACGGCCACCGGGTCCAGGCCGGCCACCGCCGGCATCTTGATCGGAACATAAGCGCCGATGATCACCGTTGCATACATGATCGCCACGGCAATCAGGCTCAGCGGCAGGTGCGGTGCCCCCTTCTTGTAAATCATGTACCCCAGCCAGACGGCAATCGGTATCTCCAACCAGACCGGCAGCACCGCCTGTGGATACATGTTAAACACCACGGCGATGACCACACCGAATATGGCCACCACGATCCAGAGCTCGAAGAAGATGATCAGCAGAAAAAGGGTGCGCACCCTCTTGTTCACCAGGTCGGAGGCGATGTCTCCGATCGAACGTCCCTGGTTGCGCAACGAGACGACCATGGCCCCGAAATCGTGCACCGCCCCCATGAATATCGAACCGACCAGCACCCAGATCAGCGCCGGCACCCAACCCCAGATAATGGCGATGGCCGGCCCGACGATCGGACCGGTTCCGGCGATGGAGGTAAAGTGATGACCGAAGAGAATCGGCTTTTTGGTGGGGACATAATCGATGTCATCCCGTAGCTCTTTGCTGGGGCAGACAGAGTCGGGGTCGAGCTTGAATACCTTGCGACCCAGGAACTTGCCATAGGTGTGGTAGGCAACCAGATACAGAATTCCTGCGCCGACTGCCAAGACCAGTGAGTTCATACGAGCCTCCTTTGGTAAGGTTCACTGCAGACAGCCGGGTTTAGCCCTTGTCGGCCAACCCGGCCGAATGAGCTTTTGCGCGGCGACAGCGAACACGGCCTCGCTGAGAGCTCAGGTGCCCTGACGGTTGCGGTGCACAAGAGACGTGCTTTGAACTTGGACTGTGACCTTACAAGACCCCTGCCGGATTCGGTTTGAAATCATCTGCCGGGAAGTTGCAGCGCACAGACGCAAGGTGGATGGAATGGAAGCGTTTCGCTCGGAGGTGGCGTGATACGCAGAAGCAGTGCTGTGGAGGTGTCGCACCAGGATGCGTTTTCCTGTTCAGCTCACCGCTATATGCATATATGATAAGCAACGGTGGGCGTTATGCAACATTTTTTTTCATTGCGGACCAGGTTGTCGGGCTCCCGTCCCTATCCGGCTGACCCCCTGCTCTGTTTCCCCGCATTTCGGTCGACGATTCCGCCTGTTTGGTCGGTGCGCCCCTTTGCAGACAGCTGCACCGGGTTCGATTTTATTGGCATCTGAAAACCGATTGCGGTATAACGCTGCGCACCCAAACTACCGCACCAGCTCACCGGTAACGCTACACCCAGGGATCGGCGATGAAACTGTTCAACATACTGGCCATATTGATCACCCTTTCGGCCGTGTTCAGCTACATCAACCACCGCTTCATCAAGCTGCCCACCACCATCGGGGTGATGGCCATTGCCCTTCTCGGATCGCTGGGGATCGCCGCGCTGGGCCCCCTGGGGTTCGGCCTGGAAGAAGATGCGATGCGGCTTCTCGACAGCATCGATTTTGACGAAACCCTGCTGCACGGCATGTTGAGCTTTCTGTTGTTCGCCGGAGCGCTGCACATCGACCTGGCCGCTCTGGTCCGGCAGAAATGGATCATCGGCACGCTGGCGACGGTGGGGATCGTCAGCTCGACCTTTATTATCGGAGCCCTGACATGGCTGGTGCTGGAATGGCTGAACATCGGATTGCCGTTGATTCACTGCCTGCTGTTCGGGGCGCTGATTTCCCCCACCGATCCGATTGCGGTGCTGGGCATTCTCAAAAAAGTCGGTGTGCCCGAGAGCCTGGAAACCAAGATTTGCGGTGAATCCCTGTTCAACGACGGGGTGGCGGTGGTGGTGTTTCTGGTGCTGCTGCAGATCGCGGCGGGCGGGCAGGAGATCACCGCAGCGACGGTGGCCTGGCTGTTCGCCAAAGAGGCGCTGGGAGGGATCCTCTATGGCCTGCTCATCGGAGCTGTTGCCTACGCGATGCTCAAAAGCGTCGACAACTACCAGGTCGAGGTGCTGATCACCCTGGCGCTGGTGGCCGGCGGGTACGCGCTGGCGGACGCGTTTCACCTGTCCGGGCCGATTGCCATCGTGGTGGCGGGCCTGCTGATCGGAAACCACGGCCGGCTGCTGGCCATGTCCGAGCGCACCCGGGATCACCTGGACACTTTCTGGGAACTGGTGGACGAGGTCTTAAATGCGGTCTTGTTTGTCCTGATCGGCCTGGAGGTGCTGGTGCTTTCCTGGAACCGCAGCTACCTGTTCGCCAGCGCGCTGCTGATACCGCTGCCGCTGCTGGCCCGGTTTGTCAGCGTGGCCGTTCCGGTCACGCTCATGCGCCGTTTTCGGACGTTCAGCCCCGATGTGATAAAGATCCTCACCTGGGGGGGGCTGCGCGGCGGCATATCGGTGGCCATGGCCCTGTCGCTTCCGCCCGGAAGTCACCGCGACATCATTTTGACCATCACCTATGCGGTGGTCGTATTCTCCATCATGGTCCAGGGCCTGACGGTCGGAAAACTCGTTTCGTCCGCCAAGGGCCGATGAACCCGCCGCACGTCATTATGCGGGGGTAAGGCGAAAACCGACGATTCCCATTCCCCCGGCGACATATCTCTTCCCGACCAACCCCTCCCCCGTTCGAAAAAGCGCGGCACTGTCCCGCCCGCCCCGAGCCGTGCACTGGGGATCGTTTCAAACCTTGCCTTTTTCGCCGGATCCGGACCTGGCCTACGGGTTGACTTCCGCAGCCCCGATTGTACAGAGAGGCGAAAATTTGGTAAAATATAAGGGTTTGGATGGCGCGCTGTTCCCTGTTGCCGGTATTTCAGCCCCTTCACTGACGGCCGGGCGCATCGACATCGGTGAGCGGGTAAAAACCGCCGCGCAAAAGCGCGCCGCGCAGGCAAGACGGGCAGTGCCGCCCGAACTGTCCAAACCCGAAAAGGAGGGTCCGTGCCATGAAAAGGGAGTGGTTGAACAAGCCGGAATGGCTGGACGGACACCCGGAAGTGGTGCTGGCCATGCTGCTGAAAGACAGAGTGCGGGAAGCGATCAACAACGAGTGGGAGGACAATTTAAACGACATGGTCGACCGGTACTCGTTTAAAATCGAGATCACCATTCGGAACCTGAAAAACGGCAGCATCGCCGAAAGGGTCGTCACCATACCATAGCGCAACCCCATGCCGGCAAGCAGGCGCAGCGATGCCTTTTGAGCGCGACAAAGTGACATCGGCAGGCTTGCACCGTGATCGGTGACCCTCCGCTCCACCGCATCGCCAGACCGACGGCATCAAACCGGATATACCGGAAGAGGCCTTCTGAAAAAGAGCCCGCCGCCGCCCACGGTACGACATGCGGGCCATCGCACAGATATCCGATATCCGATCAAGTTGTCTTTTGCAGCGCACTGTTGCGGGTGCGCTCGTTCGATCGGTTTTTTGTCGTGTCCATTGCCGAGCCTTTCGTCGATCAACGTTTTGATCTGCCGAAATCGATCCGCAAATCCGGGAGTTGTTTCGCTTCCATGACGCCGATTTTACGCTTATTTGCAACCAGGGAAAGACGGATTGTCGTTTATGTGGCCATAGGGTTGTCGATCGCAGGCATCGATACCGCCAGAAGGTACTGGTCCCCGGACCTGACCCACGAAACCACCCACTACGTCGTCTACTCGACGGCCACTGCCGAGCAGACCGCCGAAATAGGCATGGTCGCCGAAATGGTCTACCGCAGCTATCTCGAACTGCTCGAGCCGGTTTTCCGAACAGACGGGTTTCATCCCAAGCTGAAGATGAAGCTTTTTAAAACCCGGGAGGAATTCCGGCGGTCGAACCGCGGCATCGGCTGGGCGGAAGCATTCTATAGATATCCGTACTGTTATCAATACTATCCATCCGGTGACGCCAACCCCTACCAGTGGATGATTCACGAAGCGACCCATCAGCTGAGCCGGGAGATCGCCGGTCTGTCGATGTCCAAATGGCTCGACGAGGGGATCGCCGAATACGTCAGCACCAGCCGCATCATCGACAACCGCATCGCTCTGGGCCAGATAGACACCAACACCTACCCGACATGGTGGCTTTCCATTATGGCAACAACCCAAATCCTGGAGAAAGACAAAGAAAACGGGAGTTTCATCCCGCTGCACCGAATCATTTCCGGCAGGGGCGGCCCCGACATGGACGAGCACTTCAATTTGTATTACGTGCACTGGTGGACACTTACCCATTTTCTGTTTCACTACCAGAGCGGTACATATCAGCCGGGATGGATCCAGCTTGTCAAACATGGAGGCAGCCTGGAGGACTTCAGACATTGTATCGGTCGCATCGAAGACGTTGAGCGGCAATGGTACGCATATGCCCTGGAGTTAAAACATTCTCTTCATGGCAGGAGAACACCGGCGGTTCGTTTGATCACAGCCGCTTCTGGACAATCCTGAAGCCTGCCTTCCATACGCGGGAATCTGTCGGTTTAGGCACTGCCGCAAATATACCACAATGTATCCCTTTTTTCTTGACTTGCCATTCAAAGTTGATTAGATGTTGTCCGAAAGGCAAGATCGTCCCGATTGCACTCCATTCTCAAGCGTTGAGCGCCTCCAGGCAGGATTGGGCCTCTTTGCTCTCCGACGCCACTTTCTCCCGTATCCCCGCTGCTCGCGCACTTGCCGGCCGCCGGGTATGATCCGCTTCTTCTTGCCTTTAAGTGAAGGTGCCCCGTGCAACATTTGTCGTGGGGCCGATCATCGGACCGGCTGCAAATCCTCTCACCGCTGAATCTTCACTTCGCATCGCTCCACTGAAATCATCGCCAACCGGCAGCAGCTGCCGAGCCGGTTTCTGTTGTCGAATCGAAACACGGGAAACAGCCAATCTGCAGAAGGCAAAGTCTGAACCACCGGTCAGACGCTCAGGTCTGTGACAACCAGGTGTCGGCCTGCCCGTAAAACTGCCCGAACTGCAGAAGTTTCGCAGGTTGTCTTTGTCGACAGCCTGATAAGAGCGATAACCTCACATCCACAAAACGGATCATCACCGGAAACGCCAAACAAGGGAGGGAGCCATGCGCAACATACTGATTCTGGGCGCCGGAGCCGGCGGAACGATCGTCGCCAACATGCTTCGCAAAGAGCTGCAGACATCTGAGTGGAAGATCACCATTATCGACCGCGAAGAGCGCCACCACTACCAGGCCGGCTATCTGTTCATTCCTTTCGGCATTTACGGGGAACACGATGTGTTAAAGCCCAAAAAGGAGTTTATTCCTCCGGGCGTGGAGTTCGTAGTGGACACGGTGGTTAGCATCGACCCGTCGCAGCGCCAGGTGAAAACACAGCTGGGCAGCTACGACTACGACTGGCTGGTCATCGCCACCGGATGCACCATCGAACCGAGCGAAATCGAAGGGATGTTGGACGGCTGGCAAAAGGATATCTTCGATTTCTACACCCTGGAAGGTGCCATGGCCTTGCGCCAGCGTCTCAAGTACTTCAACCAGGGAAAGGTGGTTCTCAACATCGCCGAGTTTCCCTACAAGTGTCCCATCGCCCCGCTGGAGTTCGTTTTCATGTCCGACTGGTTCTTCACCGCCAACGGCGTGCGCGATCGGGTGGATATCGAGTTTGTCACCCCTCTGGACAATGTCTTCACCAAGCCGGTGGCCGCCAAAGCCCTGGCTCAGGTGGCCGAGAAGAAAAACATCAAGGTCACCCCTTACTTCGATCTCGCCCGGGTCAACGCCAACGAAAAGACCATCGAAAGCCACAAGGGCGACAAGATCGGCTACGACCTGCTGGTGGCCATCCCGCCCAACATGGGCGACAAGGCGCTGATCGACTCGGGCATCAGCGACCCGGTGGGTTTTGTGGCAACCGACAACCACACGCTCAAGGCAGAAAATCAGGAGCACATCTATGTGCTGGGTGACACCACCAACGTGCCCACATCCAAGGCCGGTTCCGTGGCGCATTACCAGGCCTACACCCTGGTGGAAAACCTGGTGCGCGAAATCGACGGGCACCAGCCGCTGCCCAAATTCGACGGCCATGCCACCTGTTTTTTGGCCTCGGGTTTTGAGAAAGCGATCCTGTTGGACTTCAACTACAAAGTCGAACCGCTGCCGGGAAAATTCCCATTCCCCGGCATGGGGCCCTTTACCCTGCTGCAGGAATCTCTGAGCAACCACTGGGGCAAGATGATGTTTCGCTGGGTCTACTGGAACCTGATGATGAAGGGGTTGGATTTGCCCCTTGAACCGCAGATGAACCTGGCCGGCAAAATTCGCCAGGCTGCATGAAGGAGGTGAAGCCATGACAGACCTGCAAACCATCGATCAACGCCTGGCGCGGCTGGAAAGCCAGGTGGCACCAATGGCTGAATCGGCCCGCGCCCTGAGCGAACTGCGCGATGAATTGGCCCCCCGGGTCAACGAAGCCGTGCACGCCCTGATCGCTGAGCTGGCGGATGTTGAAGCCGACTTTCAGATCGAAGACCTGGCCTTTCTGCTCAAAAAAAGCATGCGCAACGTGCGGAACCTGAGTTTTGCCCTGGACCAGCTCAAAAACCTCATCGATTTCACCATCACCGCCGAGCCGCTGATGAAATCCTCCGTGCCCCAGGTGATCTTCTTTCTCGACGAACTGGAACAAAAGGGCGTTTTCCGTCTGCTCAACCTGGGCATTGAGGTGCTCAAACAGATCGGCACCACTTACTCCGAAGAACAGATGCAGCAGATCGGCACCGGCTTGGTACGCCTGCTGGGCATTGTGCACAAGCTGACAATGCCCGAGGCATTGGATTTGCTGGAGCGTGCCGCCGACGTGCCCGCTCGTGTCGATCTTTCCACGGTCAAACCGGTGGGGACCTGGGGACTGTTGGGCGCGTTGAGCGATCACCAAGTCAAGCAGGGCATGGGCGTGCTCGTGGCTCTAACCCGTGGCTTGGCCGCTTTACAGCCGGAAAAAACCACCGCCTGAGTCGACCGGCCCTACCAGTCACCCCTAACCGGCCCGACCGCTAACCGTCGCAGGCCGATGAAAAGAGAGAGGTAACCATCATGAGCGACGACGCCCAATTCTCATGCACCGCCTGCCATATTCACGCTGATAACGATGTCATGACCGCCTGCCGCCTGTGCGGCCGTCTGCACTGCTCCGAATGCGTGGATGAATTCGGCCGCTGTGTGGAGTGCAACAGCGAGAAGGAAAAAACAGACCACTAGCCCTGGCGTGTTGTATCGGTCTGCGCGAAAAGTTATCTCACCATTTCATGAACAGATTTTCCGTGCTTTTCTGCAGCAGCAGACTGTCAGGACACAGCGTTTCGAGATTACCAATTTGTCCCGGGGATCATCACAACGGCAAACCGGAAAGGAGGCCCAACCATGCCGACATACGTTTCACTGATCAAATACACCCAGCGGGGCGCGGAAAATATGAAAGAAAGCCCCGCCCGGCTCGACGCCGCGAAAAAACTTTTTCAGTCCCTGGGCGCCGAGCTGAAGTCGTTTCACCTGGCAATGGGCCGGTATGACGCGATTGTCATGTCGGAAGCACCAAACGACGAAACCGCCATCAAGGCGGCGATGACCATCGGTGCGGCCGGTGCGGTCCGCACGGAAACTTTCAGGGTGTTCACCGAAGATGAATACCGCAAACTCATTTCCGAGCTGCCCTGAAACAGATGTCCGTTCCAACCGTAGCGAGCCAGCGTGATAATCCCCGGGCAACCGGCTGCTACCGATTTCTATGCACCACCACCACCACCCCCCGAGCCGCTGCCGCTAACGCAATGCCTTGGTTTTGCCGGCCACAAACCGCTGTAAGGATTCCCTGCATGCCGCGACCGTAGACCAGGGCTGGTTGAAAAACAGCCACTTTATCCGAAAGTGAGGACAGCACCATGAATCGAAAGCCTGTATTGAATGTCGGATTGGTATTGGCGGGGCTGCTTGTGGTGGCGGCATCGGCCTACGCAGCCGGCTATCAACTCGGCAATGTGGGGGCCGGCGGCTACGATGTCGTCTCTTACTTCACGGAAGGAAAGGCCGTGCGCGGCACAGGGTGGCACGTGGCGGTTCATCAAGGGACCACCTACCTGTTTGCCAGCAAGGCAAACCGCAAGCAGTTTGCCGAATCGCCGGAACAATACCTGCCGCAGTTTGGCGGCTACTGCGCCTTCGGCGCCGCAATGGGCAAAAAATTCTATGCCGATCCAACGGTGTGGAAAATCGTCGACGGCAAGCTCTACATGAATCTGGACAATAAAATCCAGAAAAAATGGGCAGGCAATCTTTCCGAAAACCTGGAAAAGGGGTATGCCAATCGGCCGAAAATTCAACATAGCGCCCCCGAAGGTATCTGACCCGTCCGGCCGGAAAGATCTATTGCCCTCAACAACAAGACCCTGCAGTCGGCTGCAGGGTCTTTACGTAGTTTTCGACGCTCTGATGTAGAAACGGCTCTTACAGTCTGGCCCGCATCACCATGATACCGAACAGGACCGCTCCCAGCAGGGAAAAGTAGAGCCCGTTGAGGGTCTGGCGGTACTTGATCTTGCGCTTTTCATCGGGTTCGCTGCGCAGCAGGTCCTTGAATTTCCGGTGGTCTTCCAGCAGACCCTTGAAGGTGTCCACCGTGTGCCCTTTTTCTTTCAGCACCATTTTCATCTGCTGCAGGTTGTACAGCGCGATAACAATCGAAAAGATCAACGCAAATTCGAGCATTCCCATGGGGGTGCCATCCTTTTTTTCCGGCCATTGCCTCGTTCGAAGGTTACCCATATCATCATTGGCGGTCGCCGCCAAGCGGGAAAAGGGCAAAACACCTGCCGGGCCCTCAAATTCGCTTGGCTGCAACAAGGATGTAGAGCTGCGGCTGGTCCACAAACGCTGCGATCGCAAAGCCGTATGGTCCCAGCAGCCTGATGGCCGCGGATTTTTCCGGGAAGTCGTCGAGGGGAAAGGTGGTGGTTTTTCTGAGAGAATCGATAAACGATTTGCCCAGCGGGTGGCTGATGACCAGCCGGCCGGCCGGCTTCAGCATCCGGGCCAGATTGGTGAAAGCGCCGGCCTTGTCGGCGATATTGGGATAACACGCATTGATAAACACCGCATCGATGCTGTTTTTCGGCAGGTCCAGATCACGGACATCGGACAAAAGGGTCTTCACACCCGGGTGATTGCTGCGCAGCTTTTTGAGCATCTTGCGGGAAAGATCACAGGCGTATATGCGCCCCGGCCGGAACTGCTGAATCAGGGGGACGAGAATCCCCGTGCCGCTGCCCACGTCGAGCACGAAATCACCGGCCGAGATCTCGGCAGCGGCCACGATTTGTTCCAGCCGCTCGGGCACGCCCTCGGGCAGCGGCGGCTCGAACAGGTGCACGATCTCATCGAAGAGTTTCCGTTGGAGCCGGTTGATCCTCTCGATGTCTTTCTCATCCGTAGCCTTGAAGCTCACGCCGGGCCCCCCCCTGCCGTCGGCCGGCATTCAAATCGTTTGCCACGACCTCGTCGCCCGTCGACACCACCAGAATAACACACATTCGGTTGGACACGGAAGAATCAATGTTTATCTTCTCCAAAACAGTAAGGAGGTGAACATGGATCTGGGTATCAACGGAAAGATTGCCCTGGTGACCGCCGCCAGCCGGGGTCTGGGTCGCGGCTGTGCCGAACGGCTGGCCGCCGAACAATGCCGGGTGGCGATCTGCTCCCGGGACGCTGCTGCGGCCGAGCAGGCGGCCAAAGAGATTGCCGCCGCCACCGGGGCGGAAGTCGTCGGATTCGGCGCAGACATGAGCCGAACCGGGGACATCAGCGGCCTGTTGGAGCAGGTTCGGCAGTCGCTGGGAGATCCGGACATTCTGGTCACAAATGCCGGCGGGCCGCCGCCGGGAACCTACGCCAGCACCGAGCTGGACCTGTACGAAAAGGCTTTCCAGCTCACGCTGATGAGTGCCGTGCGGCTGATACACGGCACGACCCCGGCGATGATCGAAAAGCGCTGGGGCCGCATCATCGCCATCACTTCCATATCGGTCAAGCAGCCGATCGGCAACCTGCTCCTGTCCAACATGGCGCGTGCCGGGCTGACGGGCTTTTTGAAGACCCTTTCCACGGAGCTGGCGGCCAGCGGCATCACCGTAAATGCCCTGCTGCCGGGTACCCACCGGACGTCGCGCATCGACCAGCTGGTGCAGGACCGCAGTGCCCGTGAGGGCAAATCTCCCGACGACGTCTACCAGGAAATGATGGCCGAAATTCCCAGCCGCGCCATCGGTGACCCGGCGGATTTCGGTGCAGCGGCGGCATTTCTGGCCGGCAAGCAGGCCCGTTATATCACCGGTCAGAGCCTGCTGGTCGACGGCGGCCGCTACAGCGGGCTGCTGTAAACGGCCAGTTTGTGAAATCACCGGCAATAACCCTTGCGGGAAGCATGACATGCCTGAACACGAAAAAATCAACTATGTTGAATTCCCGTCAACCGATATCGGTGCCACCAAGGCGTTCTTTTCAGCCGTTTTCGGCTGGACGTTCACTGACTACGGCCCTGAATACAGCGCCTTTACCAATGAAGGCATCGACGGCGGCATCTATAAATCGGGACTACAAATGTCAACGGACAGCGGCAGCGCTCTTATCGTTTTCTACAGCGACGATTTGGAGCGAACGCAGGCCAAAATTGAAAAGGCCGGTGGTTCGATCATCAAGCCGATATTCTCGTTTCCGGGTGGTCGCCGGTTTCATTTCGCTGACCCCAACGGCAACGAATACGCCGTGTGGACGGGTGCCGCCCCGCAAGAGGGCCAAGGCCCTTGACCTGCAGGGCATTTTTGATCGGCCGACGGTTTCGACTGCATCATCGAGCCGAAAGGAGAAACGAAGTGTTTTACAAAAAGAGCAGTGAGGGCTACCGGCAAATGGCCGAAGGGATTGAGATGAAAACCCTGGTGCACGGCGAAAAAACATCGATGTGCGAATTTCGCCTGGCAAAGGGCGCCGAGATCCCGCGGCACGACCACCCCCACGAGCAGACCGGGTTCATGGTTTCCGGTGTGCTCCGGTTCGACGTGGAAGGGGAGGTTTTCGATGCGCGGGCCGGCGACAGCTGGAATCTCGCCGGTGGCAAACCGCATTCCGCCACCGCGCTGGAAGACACGGTGGTGGTGGAAATTTTTTCACCGGTGCGTGAAGAATACCTTCCCTGACAGGCACGCCCTGCGAGTTGCCGCAGTGACACGATCAACTCGGCCGGCCCGACAACCGGCAGGCACTGCAGGCCGTACACCGACGTGATCCCGCCTTCGACAAGCGCCATTGCGAATTTACCGACGACCCAATTTCGCTCGGTGTCGCGATCAACGGTACGCAGTTCGCAGCGACAGGCAGCCCCCTTGTAGTGAAAAAATGCCCGGCCCACGAGTCCGCGGACAGGAGAGCTGTTGAAAGAGGGCCTTTCGAAAGAAGCGGTGAACGATCTCACCAAGCGATGTTTGCGATACGATCGCGACAAGTCTGAGAAACAAGAGCGCGTTGCCCGGTTCGTAGATCGCATCGGCATTGAAAACGTCAAGGAAGCTTTCTTGCGGTAGCGTTCAATCGACGGAGACAAGGGGCATATTGCCCTGATCACCAAGCCATCAATTCGATAACAGCGGTGCTACGACGATGTCAAAAACTAGAGACACCCGAAAAGATGTAAAGAAAAAGCCGGCCAAAACGATCAAAGAAAAGCGGAAAGAGAAGCAGGAAAAGAAAAAAACCGCCCGGTAGGGTACGGCCGGGCAGTGATGCCGAACGAATAATCCTGCCCACGCCGGCGCTGCTGCTTCGTTTCATTTACTGCCGGCAGCTGTTTGCCGTCGGCGCGCTGCGGCACGGTAAGCCCAGCCGCTACGCCGCAAACTTTTTTTTCGCTTGGGACGCCCGCAGCGTGCGTCGTTTTTGCGCAGGGAGCACGGCTTTGCGCATGCGCACTGCCTTGGGGGTCACTTCCACCATCTCGTCTTCACGGATGAAGCTGATGGCCTGCTCCAGGTTGAGGGGCTTGGCCGGCGCAAGAATGATGTTGTCGTCCTTGCCTGCCGCCCGCATGTTCGTCAATTTCTTCTCCTTGCAGGGGTTGACGTCGATATCCTCACCGCGATTATGCTCTCCGATCACCATCCCTTCGTAGACCAGGTCACCGGGAACGACAAACAGACGGCCTCGGGGCTCGAGGTTGAACAGGGCATAGGGAACGGCCTTGCCGCTGCGGTCGGCTACGATGGATCCGGTAAAGCGGCTGGGGCAATCCCCCCTGTATTCGGAATAGCCGTCGTAGAGGGCATGCATGATGCCGGTGCCGCGCGTGTCGGTGAGAAATTCGTCCCGGTAGCCGATCAGCGCGCGCGCGGGAACGGAAAACTCGGCCCGGGCCCGACCTCTTCCGTTATTGACCAGTTTGATCATTTGCCCCTTTCTCTGGGAGAGCTTTTCGGTTACCACGCCCAAAAATTGTTCCTCACAATCGACCAGTAGGCGTTCGATGGGCTCGAGCTTGCGATTGTTTTCCCAGCGGTAGATGACCTCCGGTCGTCCCACGCAAAATTCGTAACCCTCCCTGCGCATGGTTTCGATCAGAATCGCCAGCTGAAACTCACCACGCCCCTTGACCACGGTGCTGTCCCGCTCCTGGCCGGCTTCCACCCGGATGGCGACGTTGCGAAGGGCTTCCTTCTGCATGCGCTCGCGAATGCGGCTCGATTGGACATATTTTCCGTCCTTGCCCCCTACAGGTGAATTGTTGACGGAGAACACCATGGACACCGTCGGCTCCTCGACAACGATCCGGGGCAACGCCCGGGGAGCCTGCTGGTTACAGATGGTATCGCCGATTCGGACCTCATCGATGCCGGCCAGCACTACGATGTCTCCGGGCTCAACTTTATCCACATCACGCGTTTTGTTACCCTCGTACACCTGCAAGTTGGAAACCTTCAACGACGAACTCGCACCGACGGCATCGATGCACACCAGGTTGTCTTTGGAATGCGCCGATCCGTTGAAGATTTTTCCGATCGCCAGCCGTCCCAGGTAGTCCGAATACCCCACATCCGACACCAACATCTGAAACGGTGCTGCGGGATCGTAGGATGGACCGGAAATGTTCTCGATTATCGTATCCAGAAGTACATGAAGATTCTCGCCGACTTCGTCAAGATCGGCCTGCGCAATGCCCTCTCTTCCGACCGCATAGAGCAAGGGAAATTCCAGCTGTTCCTCGGTGGCATTCAGGTCGATCATCAGATCGTAGATTTCGTCCAGGACTTCTGCGGGGCGCGCGTCCTGGCGATCGATTTTGTTGATGACCACTATGATCTTCAGGCCGGCTTCGAGCGCTTTTTTCAAAACGAAGCGGGTCTGGGGCAGCGGACCTTCGGCAGCGTCGACCAGCAGCATTGCCCCATCGGCCATGGACAGGGCCCGCTCCACTTCTCCGCCGAAATCCGCGTGGCCGGGTGTGTCGATGATGTTGATCCGCACGCCTTTCCATATCACCGAACAGTTCTTGGCCGCGATGGTGATGCCGCGCTCGCGCTCCAGGTCGAGCGTGTCCATCAGCCGCTCTTCGACCGCCTGGTTGGCCCTGAACAGGCCGCTTTGACGGAACATGGCATCCACCAGGGTGGTTTTGCCGTGGTCGACATGGGCAATGATGGCAATGTTTCGCAGTTGGTTGTTTTTCAAGTTTTTGTCCCCGTGTATGAAGAGTATCGGTTGAACACGTTTAGTGGCAAAGCGGACAAGTATAATCACCTGGCCGCCGAATACAAGGGCTTTTTGTAAGGATTGGGCAATCACAGTGTGCGGCTGCCATAACAGTTTTTCCGGCAGCCACTCTGGCAGAAGTCCGAAAAATCCATGGTGCCGATTGCTCTTTCCGCGAAGCCCCATTGGGAACCTGCTGGGGAATGCTTGGCACCCGCGCCAGCGCAGACCCGCAGGTCGTGATTCGTATTCGACCGCTGACCGATGACAGCAATCCTTTCAGGGCCTATGCGGTCCTGGCGGTGCATCCCTTCAGCAGCGCCGCGCTATGGCTTGCTGCTCTTAGCGTCTGGAGGAGGTCAACGATGTAGTTACCTTGCGGGAAACATGTAAAATACGGGCGGCCGGCGGTGCTTTGGTTATCGATTCAGCCGCCAGAACTGCTGTGAAGCCGGCTTTGCCCTCCCAATAATTTCCAAGCAATTTGAATGGGTTATTTCACCCAGGGGGGGGTGGGTGAAAACCCCCAACCGGGCCTTTCTCCACAGCGGAGTACCCTGCTGCGATCTCACGTAACCTTCTGTAATTCTTACCAAACGTCTCCTTGCCTGTACTGGTACGGATCTTGCGTTTTATAGAGCCACGTTTCATCATGATTTCATTCGATCCATAGAATCGACAATTTCCCCGACACATTTATACGGCAGTCCCGGCACAAAGGACTATTTCAATGAAACAAAAAAGAGACTCGATATTGCCCAGCACTTTGCTCGGGCCCCATGAAATGAATATCAACCCTTTCACGCTTTCATTTCCTGCCGATATCGAGGCAATCTTCCGCCACGAATATTATAAATCGTCTTTGAGCCTTGTCAGAATATCCCTGATAGCCGGTATCGCATTGTACAGCCTGTTCGGAATTCTTGATGCGGAGCTTGTACCGGAAATGCGCAACAGCATTTGGCTGGTGCGCTTTGCATTGGTAGTGCCGTGTTTAACGGCAGTAATCATATATTCTTACTATCCCGGTTTCGAAAGGTTTTTTCAGCCGTCGGTTTCCCTGGTCATGATCGTCGCAGGCCTCGGTATCAATATCATGATGGCGATCATCCCTTCCGAGATCGGCCATTCCTACTACGCCGGGCTCATACTGGTGTTCATATGGGGGTACTCCTTTACGAGGGTACGATTCGTGTGGGCCACGCCGGCAGGGTGGCTGATCGTTATATCTTATGAAATTATCGCGGCATACCTGAAAAACACGCCGCATCTAATTCTTCTGAGCAACAATTTTTTCTTTATCAGCGCCAACATGATCGGAATGTGTGTTTGTTACGCCATCGAATACTATGCCCGTTCCAATTTCTACATAGCGTACCTGTTGGATAAGGAGAGAGAAAAAATAAAATCGGCCAATCAGCGATTAGAGCAGATCGTAGACAACCGAACTGCAGAACTTGTCAGCGTCAAAGATTTATTGGAGAAGGAACAGAAGAAGATTAAAGCGGTTAACCGCAAACTGGAGGATATGGTCGAAAAGCGCACGGCTCAGCTTGTCAAGGCAAACAAGGGGCTTAAAAAAGAGTTTGAGGAGCGTCAGCGGCTAGAGGAGAAGAGAAGGCAGTTGGAAATGCACCTGCAACGCGCCGAAAAACTGGAAGCCATCGGCACACTGGCGGGCGGCGTGGCCCATGATTTCAACAATCTTCTGATGGGAATTCAAGGCAGCATTTCAGTGGCTCGTGCCAAGCTCGGCAAAAAGCACCGTGCTCGCGGAAATCTGAAAGATGCGGAAGATTATATCAGCAAGAGTGCCAAACTTGCCGACCAGTTGTTGGGTTTTGCGAGGTGCGGCAAATATGAGCTGAGCATCACCGATTTAAACCAGCTGGTTGCACAAACTGTCGATCTGTTCAGCCGGACCAACAAGGGAATTACCGTAACTGCGGATTATTCAGAAGAACCCACCTTAACGGAAGTAGACCAGTCACAGATAGAGCAGGTGATATTGAACCTGCTTGTAAACGCCGGTCATGCCATGCCGGACGGCGGAGACATCAGTATCCGCACCGAAATAATGTGGCTGGAGGGCAAAATTTTAGAACCGAACAACTTAGAACCGGGAGATTACATAATAACCGTCGTTGCGGATAGTGGAACCGGGATGGATCAAACCACCCTGGAGAAAGTGTTCGATCCGTTCTTTACCACAAAGCAAAGAGGCAGGGGGACGGGCCTGGGGTTGGCCTCCGCCTATGGAATCGTGAAAAACCATGGAGGCTTTTTCGAGGTGTCGAGTGAAGTCGGACGCGGGTCGACCTTCATCTTTTACCTGCCTGCAACCACAAAGAGAAAATCGAGCCATCACAGTGCCGAGGAAGATTTTTTATACGGCAACGAACATATACTTCTCATAGACGATGAGGACATGATCCTGCAGGAGGTCGGTGAAATGCTCGATATGCTGGGCTACCAGGTCACAACTGCAAAAGGCGGCCGGAAAGCCGTGCAATTCTTCAAGGGAAGAGAAAGCTTGGTCGACCTGGTGATTCTGGATTTAATTATGCCCGATATGAACGGCGAGCAGACGTTCGACATGCTTCGAGTTCTCAACCCGCGTGTCAAGGTCCTTCTGGCAAGTGGCTACAGTATCAACGAAACCGCTAGAAGAATTCTCGAAAACGGCGGAGAAGGCTTCATAAAAAAACCGTTTGGTCTCAAGGAGCTGTCGCAGAAGGTCAGGACCATACTAGACCGCGAAACCAGTTCGACAATGAAAATTTCGCTCGCCAATTAACCAAATGGGTGGTCGCCATGAAATCCGAAAACGCTGATGCGAGCTTTCAAATACAGTCCATCGACAGCCCGGCAGGGATCATCGAAAAAATGGATGCAACAATTAAAGGTGGGAACATGGACACGGCAATTCACAAGGAGTTCAGGGCTCTCTTTCATGAGCTTGAAATAAAACACCTGGACATCAGGAAAAGGCTAAACGCGATAACCATCGATGGAGAGGCTTTGGAAGAACGGTTAAAAAAGGAGATCGCCGATTTCGAAATCTGGCGCTTCCCGATCATGGATAGACTCGGTGAAATATCACAAAATTTCAGCGAGTTGGAAAAATCCAGGCATCAGGAGTATATACGAAAGTCGAAGTATTTCAAAATTATTCAAGAGGCGCCGTTTTACTGGAGAATCATTAACAAGCCAAACGGATATTCAGGCGATGCCGAAATGATGAGTTACATATACCGCGATTCATTTGAAGGAGATACGCCTTTCGGTAAATTTCTGCACAAACACGCCGTATCCACCAAAGCCTGTCAGGCGGTAAGAAACCGAAAAGAATATTTAACCGATCAAATCATGCAAAAAACCGGAAAATTTCTCAGCCTCGCCGCCGGGCCTTCCAAAGAAATAATGGAAGTGATGGACACCACGAACAACGGGCGGCAGTTTCTGGCGCTGGACCACGATCTCGAAACATTGGTAAAGTATAGACCGCAGGAAAAAACGGATCAGTTTACGTATGCTCTGGCGAACGCATTTCAGTTCATTTCCGGCAACTATTTCGCAGCACGCCCGCGGGGTTTCTTTGAAAGATACTGCTCACCGAGAACCGACTTTACCGGACTGCATAAATTATTCAGCTTTATAAAGTACGAAATGATCGAGCTCAGTCAACAACGATTCGACATGATCTACAGCGCCGGCTTATATGATTACATCAAGACGTTTCAGTTGGATGACAGCAAGGGCACCGTCGGTTTGACAAAAAGTTTGTTCGACCTGCTGCATCACGATGGCCTGCTGATTGTCGGCAACTTCAATAAAAACAATCCAAGGGATCTGGTGTTTGTGATGGAGTATGTCTATGACTGGCAGTTGATTTACAGGGATCGGGTGGATTTAAAAGAATTCGCGAGATCAATCGATGAGAAGGAGATCAAAAACATCGAAATCATAGAAGAACCTTTGGGCATTAATTATTTTCTGAAAATAGAAAAAGTCTGATTTCTCAGGCCTTGGGAAAGAAGGCAAACGGTAAATTTATATCGTCCGGATCGGTTGACTTTGGTGACTTTATCCTTAGGGTTACAGGAATGCCAATCAACCAAAAGGAGATTTCGATGGACAAAGTGGAAAACGGTCTGTTCGTTAGCGTGCATTACACGGGAACGCTCGACGACGGGCAGGTTTTTGACAGCAGCCAGGGACGCCAGCCCCTTGAAGTGGAGGTAGGCGCCGGTCGGGTACTGAAAGAGTTCGAAACGGCCCTGATGGGAATGGCCCTCAACGAGAAAAAGGTGTTCACCCTGTCACCCGATGATGCATACGGCGATCGCAAGGATGAGTTGAACCACAGCTTTGCCCGTTCGGAACTGCCCGCCGATGCCGATCCGAAAGTCGGTGACGTGCTGACCCTCACCTCTTCGGACGGCCAGCAGTTCCCCGCACGGATTGCCGAGGCGGATGCCGAAAAAGTGGTGGTGGACCTGAATCACCCGCTTGCCGGTCAGTCGCTGACCTTCGACGTAGAGGTGGTGGGTATCAGTGCAACACCCACACAGCCGCAGATGGGATGCGGCAGCGGTTGCGACTGCTCCTCTGGAGGCTGCGACTGCTGACAGGCCCGGGTGCCGGTCTGAAAATGTGCAAACAAAAGCATCCCGTGCGACAGCCCCGGGTCGCTGAACACCAATCAACGAAAGCCTTCCCTTTGTGCAAACCGGGAGGCTTTTTGTTTTTCCGCTCCCCCACCTGTGACGCGGACCTGGGATCTTGCCGATCACGCCTCAATTCCTTGGGCGGTCGGCCTTTTTTTCCGCTGCTGTCTCCTGCTCCGCAAACAGGTCCCAGAAATGGCGAAACCGCAGCAGCAAGCGTTCGACCGGCAGCAGTTCCTGCACGCTGCGGATGACCTCGATCGCCATGGCCGAATCGTCGGTGATCAAACCGTCGACCCCCAATTCCATCATATCGAGCATGGCGTCGGCATTGTTTACGGTCCATACGTACACCCGAAGACCCTGTCTGTCGGCATCGGCCAGAAGTGCGGAAGAGACGACACCGGTCGACACGGCCAGAAAGTCGAGATCGAGTCGGGCAAGATTGCCGAGACCGACCGCAGACAGGTACCCGGCCGGGATCGCGGGGGACAGGCGCTGGGACTGCCTCACCCCGGTCAGATCGAGAGACATCACGGCCACCTGCCCTTCCATGCCGGCCCGGCGAACCAGGCGGATGGTTTCCTCCGCCAACCCGGGATCGCTGCCGTAGTATTTCAATTCGATCATCAGCTTGATGTGTCCCGCGGCCCGCTGCAGAAAATCCGACAGTCGGGCGACCCGCTCGCCGGCAAAGTCCGGGTGAAACATCCGCCCGATATCGATTTTCGTCAGGTGCGCGTAGTCGGTCTCGCGGATGCGGCGCGGATCCCGCGCCATCCTCATCAGGTCCGCATCGTGGATGACCACCACCTGGCCGTCACGGGTTCGCTGAACATCGATCTCGGCATAATCGGCCCGTTGCCGAATCGCGATCTGCAGCGCCGCCAGGCTATTCTCCGGTGCGTGCAGTGCCCCGGCCCGGTGAGCAATCACCACGGGCACTTTGTCCGGCGGTTTGCGCTTCAGCAAAAACAGGCTGACACCGATGCTGGCCGCCAGCACAATGCCGAGCGCCAGGGCAACGACCCCGTATCGAAGCGCAGGTCGCGGTGGCCGCTGTCGGGGTTGGTTGCGGGAGGGCGCTTCCGGCGCTGGTGCCGGCGGAAGGGCCGCAGGCCGGTCAGCGTGATAGCAGGTAACCAGGATACAAACGACCCAGGCGATGCCGATAAACGAGAACACCGCTTCCAGCGCGGCACCGGTAACCAGGTAAACCGAAATAGTGAAAAACAGCGCGGTGACCGCGTTCTCCAGCTGCCTGACGATGAGCCCGAACGTGGCGAACAGGCCGCCTTCCAGCAGCAGGCGAACCAGGATCACGCAGGCAAGGCACACCCCCAGGTTCCGCAGCAGTGAAGGAAAGGATTGACGGGTGGCCTGCCAGCTCAGACGCAGGGTGGAGCGAAACGGCCGGACACCTTCGAGCCACAGCGGAAACGCATACAACCATCGCAGCAGCACCGCACCGGCCGCACAAGTCCACAGCAGCAGCCAGCTCCCGCCGCAGATCAGCGCCCAGCGCCATTCAGCCGGCCGGACCGTCAGGTAGTAGTTGATGTCGTGGGCACCCCAAAACAGCAGGTACACGCCGCCCAGACCGGCGGCCAGCGGCAGCAACGAAACCGTGCATAGCAGGAAGGCCCCGAGGCAGAACCGCAACAGCTGCGGGAGGGTCGACACCAGACGGTGGAGGGTGCGTCCGGCAATGAACACGTTTTCCCGGGTCTGGTTGCCTGCGATCCAGATCAATCCGGTCGCCTGCAATACGATCCCCAGCATCGCCAGCACCCCCCAGAGCGTCAGGCTCAACAGACCTTCGGGGGAAAGCAGCCAGGTGATCAGCTCGGTGTTGCCGACCACCAGTTCACCGGAGCGCGCCACCAGCCGGTTGAGGGCCCATGAGGTAAACGGAGACAGCACTGTCAGCACTGCCGCCCACACCAGCAGGCTGTAGCCCGCCATCGGTTTCCAGCAGGATAGAAACAGGCGCCAGCCGTGCTGAAGAACCTGCAATGATCGGATGGTTTTCACGGAAAACTTCCTGTTGTCGGTAATATACCTGCTGTAGTCATTCCTGTTCTCCATCAATTATCGGCGATCGTTTTTCTGCATCCTGTTTCAGCCGCCTGCATCCGAGCGGCGGCCTGCCGGCCGGCAGTAACCGAGTATCGCCCAGGCAAACACGGCGACAAAGGGGAGATTGATCACACCGGTCAGCAGAAATCCCCGGGCAAAGCCGACTGCCTCGATCAGCGGTCCCAGCCCGATGGAGCCGGTCATCAGGCCGAAATAGATGCAGGTGTTGTACCCGCCCATGGCCATACCGCGAATCCGGGGCTCGGCAATTTCGGCGATCAGCGCACCGATGGAGGTGAAGGCGATGGCCATGCTCACCCCCAATCCCAGCGAGGCCGTAATGAACTGCAGGTACGTTTGGGCCGGCGCGAAACCGGCGATGGAGACGGTCACCAGCGCGACGCCGAACAGGGCCTGGTATTTGCGCTGCCCAACGCGGTCGCTGAAAAAGCCGAAGGGAATCCGCGACAGCGCGTTGGTGACCGACTGGACCAGGTAAACGACCCCGATTCGGCCCACATCCAGCCCGCTGTTGTCGGCGTGCAGCGGCATGAAGGAGAAAAACATCCCGGCGATCACGCAGGCGCCGAAGGTGGCTGCCCAGCAGCCGATCAGGGGCCGGTCGGTGAGCACGCCGGCCAGATTCTTGCGCCACCGTCCTCTTTCCGCACGGGCGGCGGTTGCAGGTTCGGCCGCAGGCAGGAAACGCTGGACCGCCCAAAGATTGACGGTCACCACCGCAGCGCCGATCAAAAACACCGGACGCAGCCCCAGAGCCTTGCCCAAGGCCCCGCCGGCAGCCGGTCCCATGCCCAGTCCGCAAAACAAGGCGGTGGTGTACCAACCGTAGGCACGACCGAGGTGCGAGACCGGAGAAATCTCGGCCACCCACGACATCATGGTGGGACCGAAGGCCGCGATGCCGCCGCCCAGCAGCAAATAGAGTCCGGTCAGCTGCACGTAGGATCGGCCGAAATAAAGCAGCAGCATGCCCGCAAACAGTATGACCGATCCGGCTGCGGCAAGACGCCTGCGACCGAGCAGATCCGACAGCATCCCGGACGGCACGGACAGCAGCCCGGCCATCAGGTAAAAGGCCGCGTTGATCACCCCGATCTGGGCCGTGGTGATGCCCAGCCCGCGCGCGTGCAGCGGCACCACGGGCAGCCGCATGGAAACGGCGAAATAGCAGCCGAAAGTGACCAGGCAGACAAGGCTCAGCAGGGTGACGAAGGATCTTCTGTCGTTTTGAGCAGGTTGAGCAGGCATACGCATATGGTTGCAGCAGGGCTGTTGGATCGCTCACCGTCGATTCGGCGGCAACAAAGCGCCCGCATCCTACAGGAATTGCGCCGGATCTTCAACATGCTTGTGACAGGCCAATTTGTCACCCTTCGGTCAAAAAGGCCGCCTGTTTACAACGAACACTGGAAACCGGCATCCCCTCGCCGAAAACAGCAGGCCGCTCCCCTTGACATGCGGACGTGTGCCGGATATTTATGAGCATAGTCTCATTACCAGGCGTGGTGCAACACCCACCCGCCTCTTCCACCACAAGGTGCCGTTACCGACGGGGACGACCCGGAGAAAGGAGGTCGCTATGGAAAAAGTGGCAGTCATCGGCTGCGGAGCCTACATGGACAACGGCTATGGATGCCCGGGCGAATGGCGCTGCCTGAAGGCCGCTTCGCTGGGGGAGGGAAATTTTGCGCAAGCCTCGCAGGTGGTTTCCTTCCTGAAGTGCGAGTGCCCCGGCAGGTCACTGGCGCCCAACATGGGTATGGCCATGAAACTGTCGGAGACCAAACCCGACAAAATTTACCTGAGCTCCTGCCTGGTAAATGCCAAGCCCGGCTGCCCGTATTCGAGTGCAGACGAGATGGCAGACATCCTGGCAAACAAGTTCGGCGTCGAAGTGATACAAGGCACCCACGACTATCACTGAACCGACTGCGTCAACTGGGTGTGCCGTCGTCGATCGTCTTCGGAACCGCCCCTCCTTTTCCGGAGAAAAGGCGGGCGGCGGCGGCTCCTTCCTTTTGCTCAGGCACGACACCCCGCCGCTGCGGAAAGGTTGCCTGCGGGACCTCCATTGCCCGCCGGGGGCATCCTGCCCGGCAAAACATCTGTCAGTGAAACCGAACCGCCGCCCGATGGTCGCGGAAGATATTGCAGCGCGAACCCAAACTTCCCGGTTTCCCGCTTCCAAACCCGTAGCTTTAGAGCCGGCAAGGTCTCGCAGTTAGCGCGGTTCCGATGCCACCATCAGGCATGCGACCGGGGCCGATGCGGCACTGCTGGCCGCATGGCGATACCGCTGCAGACCCGGTCGAAGGGTGCGGCCGCTTCGCGGCAGCTGCCGAATCGGATCGTCGGTGTTTGCCCTACAATCAGGTGTTGCCGGGGCGACCAATACCATGCTACTTTGTAGCATTTTCATCACCTGCCAACCGGCTGAGCGGAGAGAAATATGCCCTTTTACCCTCTGATAAACCGGCGCCATTTTCTGAAGGTGGCCGGCGCCGCCACCATGGGGTCGATCCTGTCCCCCCTGCACCCCGTGGAGGCCGCCGTCGAACCGACTCCGGTGCCCACCCGTCCTTTCGGCAGGACCGGGATCGACGTGTCCATTCTGTCATTTGGCGGCAGCTTGCACCTTCCGCAGCTGATGCTGCGGCAGGCGTTCAAATGGGGCGTTACCTACTGGGATACCGCCAACTCCTACATGGGCGGAAACAGCGAACAGCGCATCGGCAAGTACCTGGCCGCCTTCCCCCAGGACCGAAAAAAGATCTTTCTGGTTACCAAATCCCATGCCTGGAGCACCGAAGGTATGAGCGCCGACCTGGACGAATCCCTTCTTCGGATGAACACCGATTATGTCGATCTTTTTTTCGTCCACGGCATCAGCGGCATCGACGAGATGGACGACGACAAACGCCGCTGGGGCGAGAAGAAAAAGGCGGAAGGCAAAGTGCGCCTATTCGGGTTCAGCACCCACAGCAACATGGAGCAGTGTCTGCTGTCGGCAGCGGGTCTCGGCTGGATCGACGCCATCATGATGACCTACAACTACCGTCTGATGGACACCGACGAGATGCGCAGGGCGGTGGACGCCTGCGCCGAAGCCGGAATCGGGCTGACGGCTATGAAAACGCAGGGCGGGGGCTCTTTTCGCTGGGCCGGGGACCGGGCCCGGGAAATCACCGACCGGTTTGTAGCCAAAGGGTTCACCGAGGGCCAGGCAAAGCTAAAAGCCGTTTGGGAGAACCGTCAGATCGCCAGCATCTGCTCGGAGATGCCGAACATGAAGTTGCTGATGGAAAACGTCTCGGCCGCGCTCGACCGCACCCGGCTTTCGGCCCGCGACCGCCAGGTGCTGCAGCGTCACGCCCGATTGACCCGCTCGGGTTACTGCGCCGGTTGCGCGCGGATATGCGAATCGGCCGTCACGGCAGAGGTGCCTATCCGCGATGCCATGCGCTATTTGATGTACGGCAGAAGCTACGGCGACCGGCACCGGGCCGCACATCATTTCCAGCAGATTCCGGAACACACGCGACAAACGATGGCCGTACTGGACTATTCCCACGCAGAACAGGCGTGCCCGCAGCAGATGGCCATCGGCCGGCTCATCCGGGAGGGGTTGATCGAATTCACCTAAGCGTCGGAATTCGCCGGCCCGACTGGAACGTCGGGGGACAGTATGCTGCCGGTCTCAGCCGGGCAGAGGTTCGAAAGACATTTAGAAACTATGCCGGTGCGCTGCAGATCATCGAGACCGCACCGGCCGAACAGACGAATCTCAATAAAGCCCTGTTTTTGAAGGCCCCGGTGCTTCTGGAAAGCATGGATCGCCGGTGCGAGGCAAAGCAGTGCCTGGTGCCCTTATTGCGAAGCGAGCCGAAGGACACCCGTCTGTACCAATGGGGCAGTCGGCCTGTACAAGGAAGTCATCGCAGCCGGCTGCAGCGATGCAGGAAAGCCTGATATTCCTTCTGAAACACCGTTTGCAAAAATACCGACATGCGTTACGATCTGCACACTCACACGGCCGAATATTCCCCCTGCAGCGCGATCACAGCCGACGAGTTGTGCCGGCTGGCACCGGCACTGGGCATCGACGGCATCGCTCTGACCGAGCACGACCTCTGGCGTCCGCAAGGCGAGCTTGCTGCCCTGCGGGAGAGCCACCCCGAACTGACCATCTTCGACGGGATGGAGCGCTCGTGCCGGGAAGGCCACTTCCTGGTGTTTTTACCGGAGGAGACCGGCCTGCACGCCGCTATGCCGCCCGACACCGTCCATGCCCTTTCCGCCTGGACACGCGAGCGGGGCGGTTTGCTGATCTGGGCCCACCCGTTTCGCTTCGAGAGCAGGCGTATTCCATTCTGGCTGAGTACTGTGCCCATCGACGGTATCGAAGTGATCAGCAGCAACATGGACCTGCAGCTAAGCGAGCTGGCCGAAAGTGTGGCAACCGAATACGGAATTCTGCCGTTCTTCAACAGTGACGCCCACGAGGCCGAATCGGTGGGACGCTACTGGAACGAGTTCGACGCGCACCTGCACAGCGTGGATCAGCTCATCGCCCATGTAACCAGCGGATCGCTTCGCTGAACCGGCACACCGTGAGATAGGAAACACATGCGCCTCAGATTTTCACTTCTGGCATCGACGCTCATTTTCCTGATGCAACCGGAAGCGGCCCCGTGGGCCGGGACAGAAACGGTGACCGCTTTCGTGCACGTGAACCTGGTCCCGATGACAGAAGAAATCGTTTTGCCGGATCATACGGTCCTGGTGGCCGGAAAACGGATCGTGGCCATCGGCCCGGCCGGCCGGATCGACGTTCCGGCCACCGCTCGGGTCATCGATGGATCCGGCTGCTTTCTGATGCCCGGTCTGGCAGACATGCACATCCACCTCCGGGAAAACTGGCTGGGCGGCAGCTGGCCGGTTTCGCCCTTTTTCCTCTACCTGGCAAACGGCGTCACGACGATCCGCTGCTTCGGACCCGGGGGCAAAAGCGGTCGGTACGCCCTGCGATGGCGCGAAGAGATCGACAGCGACAGGCGCGTCGGCCCGCGGATCTACACCTGCGGCCCGTCGCTGAGGGGTCCGGTGCAGCACCCCGAACTGGAAGTGATCAGACAAAGATACCGGGGTTTTGATTTCATCAAGATTTACTCGTATGTGACACCGGCCGAATTCCGGGAGGCGACGGCAACGGCCGCAAAACTGGGCATCTACACCGCCGGTCACATACCGTTCCAGGTCGGTCTGGACGGGGCCTTATCTGCAAAAATGGATGAAATCGCCCACGTGGAGGAGCTTTGGTGGGAACTGGTCGATTTCGACCGGCACAAGGCCCTGAGCGGCGCCGCCTGGATGCCCTACGTCATCGCTGCGGCGTTCGAAGAATACCGCCCGTTTCTCGGGCTCGACGAGTCGGAAATCGAAAACCGAATGGGGCCGTTAATCGCGGGCATCGTTGCCAAACTGAAGGGCAAAGCAATCCCGGTGTGCACGACCCTATTTATCGACGAAGTGATCGTTGAGAAACTGCACCGCCCGCAGGCGTTTCTGGATAAACCGGTGAACCGGTACCTGCCGCAGTGGTACATCGATCAATTCCGGCAGGGAAAGGAGAAACACCAGCGGCAGTTTAAAGGGGGCGAGGAATTTGCCCCCTTCAAGTACAGCATCGACCGGCTGATTTTGAAAGCCCTCAGAGAGAACCGAATCCCCCTGCTGCTGGCCACCGATGCCGGCACCGGCGGTATGGGCCTGGTGCCCGGATTTTCCATCCACGACGAACTGCGCATCCTGGTGGAAAACGGCTTCAGCCCCTACGAGGCCCTTGCCACCGGAACGACAAACGTATCGCCGGTGATCCGGGACATGACCGGCCAGGGCAACCTGGGTACTATCGAGGTGGGCCACCGGGCGGACCTTCTCCTGGTAGAACGAAACCCTTTGGACGATGTCGCCCACATCCGAAAGCTGCGTGGAGTGATGGCAGCCGGCAGATGGCATGAAGCACAAGCACTGCGGGAAATCATTTCCCTCGGCACTTCTACAGATTCAGGAGGTCTTCAATGAAACGAGAACGCGCAAAATACCTTGGCCTGACAGTTATCGCCGCTGCAGTGCTGCTCGCCTGCGCCGGCACCGATCTCACTACCAAGCGAATCGACCAGAGCGCTTTGATCAAACCGGTCTCCGACATCCTTGTCATCGTGGTGGCGGACAGCGACGAAACGAGACGTTATTTCGAAGGCCGATTCGTTGAGGCCCTGAAGGCGGCCGGCGTTGACGCGATTGCCAGTGCGGATGCCATCCCCATGCCGTCCGACCTGGAGCTGAAAAAGGAGGCGATCCTGCAAGCGGTCGCGCGGCATGAAAGCGACGCCGTTCTAGTTACCCACCTGGCCGATATCGCGTACACGGAAAGCCGCAGTCGCGCCAATCCGCAAGAGTACGGTTATTACAGTTACTACGGCATTTTGTACAAATACTACCACGACCCGGGCTACTCCCGCACCTATGCAACGGTTTTGTTGGAAACCAACGTGTTCGACGTGCAGACGGAAAACCTCATCTGGTCCGGTCAGACAAAGTCCCTGGACAAGGCGCAGGTGGAGATCATCAACGACACGATATCGCTGGTGGTGCGCGATCTGATCAACAAGAAACTGCTCGCACCCAAATAGCACCGCAACCGACGAGCGTTGCTGCCGTTCTCCGCAGCACCGCTGCCCATCAGAACCGGGGGATGATTCCCCCTACCAGGGGCTCGTAGATCCGGTATTCCGTTTTTCCTCCCAGCAGTTCATCCACCTGGTTTTGCAGCTCCTGGCGTTCTTTGCTGTTCAGCCACCGGTTCCAGTCTTCCAGCGTGTTCCAGGTGCTGATCACCAGGTATTCACCGGCACAGTCCAGACAGCGGAAGGTGCGGCCCGTTATGTACCCCGGCTGGATCGTGGCCAGCGACCGCAGTTTTACGATCAACGGGGCCAGCTCGGCCGCTTTGTCCGTCTCGCTGAAAGACCGCCGTATCAAAACCGATACTGCCATGAGCTCCCTCCTTGTCAGCTGCTGTGAATGGTGTGCGGAAAGGCCCGTCAAATGCCTTCTGTCCTGCCGCATTGCCACTATAGTACGCGTCGGGCTCGGGTCAAAGGAAAATATTCATCTCGTGTGGGCTGGGAAAAAACGGCGAGTCTGCTCATAATTGATACCGCAGAATCCCTCTGGAAATCGCACGCAAGAGTTCTTCTATTCGTATGCCTTGCCATGAACCGGATTGGTTTGCTATGAAGTGTTCTTTTTCAGTGTAGCGGTTTTCCGGAGTGCCATACCAAATTCAATCATTTTTATGCGGCATGTCATGCAAAAAGATCCTTTCTACCACCATCGCACCTTACTGCTGGTCATATCTACGTGCCTGTGGACCTGGTTCTGCAGCACCCCTGCCGCCGCCGGGCAGTACCGCGTCTACTACGGCCACGTCCACAACCACTCCAATGCGTCCGATGGGAAAGGGAGCCCTGAAAAAGCCTACAGCGATGCTCAGAAGGTTGCCGGACTCGACTTTTTCGGCCTTTCCGATCACGCCGAGCGGATGAGCGCCAGTGAGTGGAAAAAAATCAAGGCCGTCGCCGAAGCCCGTAATCAAGAGGGCGTGTTTGTCACCTTCTGGGGATTCGAGTGGTCCAGCTACACCCACGGCCACGTGACCGTGATTCAAACCGATGATTACACCAGCGCCAGAAAGACCCGTACCGACACGTTTGCAGAATTGGCGGCCTGGGTGTCGGCCAGAAATGCGATCGCCTTTTTCAACCACCCCGGCCGGCAGGACAAGATTGGCGCCGAGTTCGGCCATTTCAGCTCCCCTCCTTCCCGCCAATTTGTCGGCATCGACCTGTTCAACAAGATCGACGGATTCGAGCAGTACTATTACAACGACGGTTACCAGCGCAACGACGGCCACAAGGGGTATTACGACGAAGCCCTGTGGGCGGGCTGGCGCGTCGGTGCGGCCGGTTCGGACGACAACCACAGCGGCACTTGGGGCAGCCGGACCGACTACCGCCTGGCGGTGCTGGCCCCGGCCAAAACCCGGTCGGCCATAACCGAAGCCCTTGTCGCACGGCGGTTTTTTTCCACCCTGGACAAAAACCTGTCGCTTTCCATCGAAATCTGCGGACAGCAGATGGGCTCACTGGTCGAGGCCGGCAGCTGCGAATGCGTCATCCGCGCCGCCGACGGCGACACGGAAAGGTTCGAGCAGATCCTGCTCGTCAAAGACGGCACCGTGAATCGGGTCTGGCATCCCTACGAAACCGCTCCAACCGTAACCGCAGCTCTAACGACTCGCGGCGGTGAATATTACTACGTCAAGGTTACCCAGGCCGACGGCGACGAAGCCATTTCATCGCCCATCTGGATTACCGAACCGCCCGCTCCGGCACCCTCTGCCCGAAAGTAGCCGCCCCTCCAAAGGCCCCACAATCTTCGCACCAGCGGTTGAGTTGACGAAACTTGTCACTTTTCAGGGACAATTTTTGTCTTCCCGCGGCGAAAAAAATATACAACTAACTAAAATAACTCCCTTTTTGTCAAGGTACGCTTCTTGCTGCCAATAACGCAGAGGGGTTTGACAATAAAAGCCGACGGGCGCCTATCCGGGCTGCGGTATCCTCAGCCGGAAAAACCGACCCCTGTTCGCCGCCTGGAGCCGGCAGGACCCGGTGGACGACTGGGAGTGTGAACGGGCCCGCCGGATCGAGCGCATTCAGTGCAACGAAAACCCGTTTGTCAAAGACGACTGCGTGCAGCTGTCACTTTGGAAATCGCTTTTGCTAAGGACTCCTATTCTGTCGCCGGGACAATTCATTTCAAGGACAGGTTCGATGTCAGATCTCCGATCGATTGAGGCGTGCGGTATTTCGTGGTATAATAGCTTGCCGTTTCAGCCCTGTCGATTCAGAACCATCCATAAGTCCGCACTCCAGCTCTGTCCGGTTTACAGTCAGTCCCTGATCGGCCCCTGCTCCCGCATCCAGGGTTCGGGGAGACACCCATTGAACTGATTGGCTCTCCGAAAGGGCCACAAGGACACACTGGCGGTCGTCTTGAAACCGTCGCCAACCACCGGCATTTACAAAGCGAAAAGTATAAGCAGATGGCACACGCAAATACTGTTGGTATCAATACGATGACCAGCAACCCCACCAAGCGACAGAAGGCCTCTGCCCGGCGCCTTATACTCTGGAAGCTGGCCAACGCCCTTACGCTGATCTGCCTGCTGGCCACCGGGCTGTTGATCCTGTGCTATATTCTGGGGCCCAAATCGGGAATGGAGGCCCTGGCGCTCATCATCCCCTGGATGATCGCCTTTGTGGTCAACCTGCTGCTGGTGGTACCCGCGGTTTTCTGCGCGGCATTTTCCGGATTCCACATCCGAAATCTTTGGATATACGGGTATTTTGCCCTGTTCTTTTTCACCCACGGCGCTTTTTTCGTCAGCGTAAACAAGATCGACGTCCAGCTCGCCCGACACTACCACAACCTGGTGCATCCGGAGGAGATGGCGCTCAGCCGTGACCTGAGAGCGATGAGTATCCGGGTGCACAGCGGCCAGTTGCCGGATGCGAACCGGATGAACCGCACCAAAGAGCGGATTCGAAGCGGTGTCGACGCAAACCGGAAAATCCCGGGCGAACCGCACGCGGCCCTGTTCTATGCCTGCAGGATCGGGGACCCGGAGCTGGTCCGTCTGCTCATCGAACACGGGGTTCGGATCGACGATCCGGGACCGCACACCGCCTCGCTGCTCAAAGAGGCGATCCGGTCAGGCCGCCCCGAGGTGGTGGCCGTGCTGCTGGAAAGCGGGGCGGATCCCAACTTCAAGGATCACGACGGTCAGACACCGCTGATGATCGCCACCTCCGGGGCCGACGATCGCAGCGTAGAGGTTCTTTTAGCGGCGGGTGCCGACCCTTCGGTCACCCATTATTCCGGGTCGGCCCTGTCCCGTGCGGTGCATGCCGGTGAAACGGGCATTGTCCGCCTGTTGCTATCCGTCGGTGCTAATCCCGCCGAAATTAGCCCAACCGGAAAAACGCTGCTCTACACGGCCGTGGAGAAAAACCTGCCGGAGATTGCCGCGCTGCTCCGATCCGCCGGATCGGTCCCTGAAAAATCATCCGGGGAGGCGGCAAGCTCTTCAGACGATCTTTATCGGGCGCTGACCAGGGGTAAATTCCAAACGCTCCAGCGATTGCTCGCACTGGGGGTACCACCGGATGAACGCGATGCCAAGGGCCGGACGCTGCTGGCCCGGGTCTGTGCGAACGGCTACCCCTCGCTGCATCACATGCCGGCGTTTCACGTTGCCCGCATTCTGGTCGACAGCGGGGCGGATGTGAATGCGGTGGACCACCACGGTCTGACACCGCTGATGAATACCGCCGGTTCGGGAGCCCTGGACATCGCGGCGCTGCTGGTGACCAACGGCGCCCGGGTGGATGCCGCAACCGAAGACGGGCAGACTGCCCTGATGATCGCCGCCGGCAAGGGACACAGGGATATCACGGCCCTGCTGCTGGAGGCCGGGGCAGACCCGAACGCCCGCACCCGGAGAAAGATGAACAACATCTACCCGCTCTACGGGGCCGTTAAAAGCGGTGATCCGGATCTGCTGAAAATGCTGTTTGATGCGGGAGCGGTCATCGATGAAGGGGGCCGTGACAAGGGCGATCTGTTTCAGAATGGGGCCGGTGAACCGCGGATCGTTCGCCTGCTGGCAATCTACGGTACCGCCCTCAACATGCCCGACAGCATGAACCGCTATGCATTGACACAGGTGCTCGATTACGGACGTTCCGAGTCGGCCCGCGTACTGCTTTCTTTGGGCGCACGGCCCGATATCCGGGCCCACGGGGGCAAACATCCGCTGGTGCTGGCCTCCGCCAGAGGGCACGTGGATATCCTTCCGCTGCTTTTCGATGCGAGCGAGAGCCTTCGAACGGACGGTAACATACAAAAGCGCGCGCTTCGTTCGGCGATCGAACGCGGTCAGGCCGGCTCCGTACAGTACCTTCTGGATCGCGGTGTGCCGGGATCTCTGGCGGAAGCGGAGTCGATCATGAAACACTCCCGCGACCTGCGGAAGTCGCCGGAAAAAAAAGAGGCCATTCGCATCCTCTTCCGGGAAAAGGAGAAAAGCGGTGTGCTGCTGATGGTTCCATAAGGGCCGGCTCGGAAAGACAAAAAAGGCAGCGCCTCGAAATGCGCTGCCTTTTTGTTGCTAAGGAGGAACGATGAAGTGTTACTCTAAATCAATACGCTGCCCGATCTGCGATCAGCCCTGGACATCGATCCCGAGATCGCAGCCCAGGTGCGGATCCTTGTTTTCGCAATCAAAGTTTTTTTCACGGGTATCAACGTGACCCTCGTTGTTGTCGTCATGAAAGTAGTCTTGCGTATTTTCTGCCATGATACACCTCCTGGAGTTTCGCAGGTTGATTTGTCCGGTTATCGACCCTTGACTTTGACAGATAAAGTAGGCACGATTGGGCCCCTGACAACAATAAACAAATCAGGGTTAAATAGTAGTATAACCCTACATATTTGGCCGGTATCCAACCCCATCGCGCGGCAGTTTCGCCGGGCAAGCGCGCGGAGGTTGGCATATCCGGGGTTTCGACTGCCGGATGCATCTTGCAGCGGGTCCGTGGGCAGACAGCCGGCTCAGTCACCGACTTTTGGACCGGTCTCGATCCGGATCAGCCGGCCGTTTTCGAAATAAAGGGTTCGGACAAGGCGGGTGGGGTCGGGGTCGTAAATCCAGATTTCCACCCGGATGGGGGTGTCGACGCGAACCGGTGCCTGGTAGCGCTCGGTCTCGTAATCAAAGATCCGCGCAACGGCGGTGTTGTGCCCCTCCTGCCGGTGAAGGATCTGGTCCGGCTCGCCGCATATCTGCTTTACTTCGGAAGCGCTGTCACCGATGGAAACCAGGCGTCCCCGGCATCGCAGGGTGCGCTCGGAAGCGCCGGCGTCCGCGACCCACAAAACGGACAAAACCGCCGGCAGCAGGAAAAATATTTTCACGCAAATGCCGATCATCAGGGTTCCTGCACCTTACTTCACCGGCGTGCATCGAATCGCCTGGGTGTTGCCGGCATGCGTCAACCCCGCGGCGTGATTACAACGGATGCAAGCAGCAGATCGATTTCTTTCTGGTCGAGCGCAGACAGCTTGATTCGATACAGGCGGTCCGACATATCGAACAGGTAAACAAAAACCGCTCGTCCTTGTTGGGGATTGCCGAATTGAAACCCCCTGAACCGTTTGGTTTCGTATTGATAGATGACATCGCCGAGCGGACTGTAGGCCGCCTTTAAGAGCAGCATCGAAGGCAGCCGCATCAATTCCGTTCTGCTGCTGAATATTCCGCCCTTGTCCGGTGTGGCATGCAGGCAGGTTTTCACAGCCGCGTATTCCGATCGCAGGTTTTCCTCGCCCCAGAACCGCCGCATGGCTTCGGCCTGTTCGGGATCATCGCCGAGCAGTGCGCTGAGCACGCCGTCACCATCTTTCTGGCCGGCAACGATCACCGATTTGCCGTCTGCGAACACAAATGCCTTGGCATATTCGGAATCAAAGGTCCGGATCGCCTGCAAAGGAACCCGAAATCGCAGGTTGCCGCTGGTGTATTCGTAGCCGCTGTCCGAATCGACCCCGTCTGTGACGACCCGATCTTTGGGGACCAGATACATGCGCGGGGATTTGTTTCGGGTGTATTTCAAGCGGAGCGGCACGATGACCTTCAAGGTGGGGAAAAGGTAAACCGTCAAGCCGCCAAGGACGAACACCGCGGCAATCGTCGGAAGAAGGACCTTTCTTTCAAGGAATCGATGCGCCATTTTTTCGTTCTCCACCCGCCTTCCACCCGAAATCCCTGACGGTCCAAAAGCATCGGCCCCGCGTCGATCGAACTCTCGAATCCCGGGGGCGATGTTCAGGCCGGGTTGCCTGCCCGCCGGGCCGGCAGGCTCTCTATCACCCCTGTTAGATCCCTTCGGCGAGGTCGACGAATCCTAATTCGATGCCGCCGCTGTCAAGTATGCGAAACAGGTCGAGGACCTGTCGCAGTTCGCTGGTGAAGATTTCCGCGCAGCGGCTTTGCACGACGATATCGAAGCGGTGTTTCTCCAGCAGGCGGATTGCTTCCGGCAGGCGGTCCACCAGTATGGCGGGCAGCGAGAAATCTCCCATGTATTCCAAGGGCATCGACCGTTCGACCAAAGCATGCCGGGCCGGATCGCCGGCTTTCTGCTCATTGGACAACATCGCTATCCTTCCCATCTTCCCCCGCTCCCAATCGTCTCCTCGAGTGCAGTACCGTCACCACCTATACACCGTAGCCGTCCAAAAAACAAACCGCCAACTGGACGGGAGCGAACAGGCGCCCACTGCTTATCCGTTACAATCCCATCGCTCCGTCGGCGCGCTCTGGCAGCCGGCGCGGCGGCGACAAGGCTCGCGGCGAGCGTTTTAGCAGTTTATGCCGGCACCGCAGCGGTGGCGCAAATCAACTAATTGTGAGATAACGACCGCGTTCGATTGCACTCCAACTCTTGCTGTGGTATCGCTGATCACCGTGCCGGCTGCACGTCGTTGCCGTGCAGCCGGCACGGTTGAACTCTTCGCAAACAGGAGGCCTGATGAACGGATTGCTCATAGTGGCGCATGGAAGCCGCAAACAACCATCCAATGAAGAAGTCCTGGATCTGACCAGGCAGATCCGCCTGCTGGCGGGCGGTGTCTTCGACCGGGTTGTGTGCGGTTTTGTGCAATTCGCCGAACCGACTGTTGAAAGCCAGATCGAAAAGCTCGTCAGCGACGGTGTCGAGAACATGGTCGTCTTTCCGTATTTCCTCGGTTCTGGCAGCCACGTTTCAAACGACATCCCCCGCCTGGTGCAGGAAACCGCAAGCCGTCACCCCGGCATTCACATCCGCGTCACCGAACATCTGGGCAAGCTCGACGGACTTCAGGCCCTCATATTCGACGCGGTCAGAAAATTCGATTAGCTGCATCCGCGGGCCGGGCAAGTTGTTTTTTGGGGACACCGAAAACGAGGCAACGAGACGTGAGAAACGCAATGATCCCTTCCGTTGCAGCACTGGCAGTCGCTGCCTGCCACACCGGAGCGACGATCAGCCCTGAAGACGCCGGCCACCCGCTTCGTGGGATCCGAGTAATCGGTCACCGCGGTGCCGCGGGCCTGGCGCCGGAAAACACCCTGGCCGCTTTCCGGAAAGCGATTGACCTGAAGATCGACGCTGCGGAACTGGACGTGCAACTCAGCAGCGACGGTGAGCTTGTGGTTTACCACGATTTTTGGTTGAACCCGGACATCACCCGCGCACCGGACGGCGGCTGGGTAAAAGATAAAGTCTTTATCAGAGACACCTCGCTGGCCGAGCTGAAAACCTATGACGTCGGTCGCCTCAAGCCCTTGTCGATCTATGGCCTCCGGTATCCGGACCAGCTGGCGCTCGACGGTGAGCGCATCCCCACGCTGAAAGAAGTCGTGTCTTTGTTCAGGGGCAGCCGCAGCGGCAACAGACCGCACCTGTGGATCGAGATCAAGACCTCGCCGGAAGCGCATGAGCGGTCCAGCACGCCGGAAGCGGTGGCGGATGCGCTTGTCGAACTGCTGCAACAGGAGAACACCACAAAGCAGGTGCACATCCTTTCCTTTGATTGGCGGGCCCTGTACCACGTGCAAAAAATTTCTCCGGAAATGCCAACGATCTACCTCACCCGTATCGGCGGAAGTGTGAAGAACGTTCAGCCGGAGAAGCCGGGCCCCTCGCCTTACACTTCTCCCATTGATGTGGACGATTTCGGGGGATCGATCCCGCAGGCAATCCAGGCCGCCGGGGGACGCGGTTGGGCACCGCATCACCGGGAAGTGTCCGAAGCGTCGCTGCAGGAGGCCCACCGGCTGGGGCTGAAAGTTTTTGTGTGGGCGCCGGACGGCACCGGCCGGATGCGGCGGATGATGCAAAAAGGCGTCGACGGCATCATCACCGATCGCCCGGACATCTTGGGATCGATCGTCAATCGCAGGCAGCGCTAGCAGCACATGTCCAGACGGCGAAACGCTTTCGCCGCTCGTGGGAAAAGCCGGTTCGGCGGAAACAATGGTGAATCTCTCCCAGAAAGAATTCGATCGCATGGTCCACCTTGCGATACGGCGCATTCCAGAAGCGATCCGAAAACAGTTGCACAACATCATCATCACCGTTCAACGGCGCCCTTCCCGAAAGCTGCTTGCAGAGCTCGATCTGCCGGCAGACGAGCCGCTGCTGGGGATCTTCCAGGGAACGCCCCTGACGGAGCGCTCCGCCACCGTGCCGCCCTTGTATCCGGACACCATTTTTTTGTTCCAGGAGCCTCTGGAGGCGATGTGCGCAAACCTCGAAGAGCTGCAATTGGAGATCGAAATCACGGTCGTGCACGAAGTCGCGCACTATCTGGGAATGGGTGAAGCGGAACTGGCCGCGCTGGGCTATGAATGAGCCGGGCGGGCGGGACGCTGCGGCAGCGCCTCACCGGATGATGGCAAACCCGAGGCGCAGGACACGGGTTCGCTCCTGGTAGTTCAGCAGACTTTCGGCCAGCGCATTGACATACTGTACCTGAAAATAAAGATCGATGTTCCCGAACAAAAACCGATGCAGGGGAACCGTCAGGTCCAACTGCACGGAACCGCCCTCGGCGGCCCACCCCAAAACCGAGCGAAACACCGGGCCGTCCGCTTTTCCGGCCTTGACCTCCAGGTCGACGTAGCCCCTGTAGCGAGCCAGGTCCGGGTTGGTCTGATCGTCGTTGCCGGCGTACAACCACACCTTCGGCGCCACCAGCAGACCGAGCATGCTGCTCTCCCGGTAAAAGACGAACATCGGTTTCAGGTAGGCGGTGTTGGTACTCCTGGAGTCGTCACCGCCGCGACCGTTGGATTCATGCCGCAGTCCGGTCTGCAGAAAAAAGCCTCTCAGTCGGCCCCAACCGGTGTCGATGTTCGGCGACAGGAAAAACAGCTCCGGCTTGTAGCTGGTATCCTCAAAGGGTTTGGACGCGGACTGCAAATCCCAAAATGAGGTCTGGGTGTATCCCAAATGAAAGCCCGCCGCCCAGGGATGATTTTGCACCAACGGACCGTTGGAATTGAAAAACTGGTACTTGAAACTGATCTGGAATTTGCTCTTTTCCGGTTCAGTCCCGACGAGGAAATAGGTCGGTTCATAAGCGCCGACATTGCCGAAATACGGTTGATACAGGGAGGTGATTTCATCGAAGCTGCGCAAATTCGGTGTGTCCGGTCGGCTGTCCGGCGCGGCAGGCACGGGGGCCATTTTCCCGACAGCCCGGACCTCGAAAGTAACGGCGGCATGGTCAAGATCAGGCACCTGCAAGGTGACCCATCCCTGGAGGGCTGCCGGTACGGTCAGACGATAGTCTTGTTGCAAAAATTGCCCGCCACGGATCTCCACCGTTTCATCGGTTCGATTAGAGATCCCTTCAGCTTTCGTCTCGATCTCGACAGCTGCGGATTTCAGGCGGCAGGCAATCCGATTCGGCAGCCGTGTGCGCTCGGCGGCCTCGCCCTGGTTGACGATCAGCACGGTCAGGATCATTTCCCCGCCGGCCAGCGGTGGATCGGCCGGCGGCGACAGCACGGTATAAAGCGTGCCGGCGGACGCCACCACGGGGCCGACAGAAACCAGCCATGCGACCGTCAACCCCGCAGCCAGGATCTTCAGGCGTGAACTTCTCATGTCGGCAGGCTCATTTACGAAGGGTGATCTTCGAGCTTGTGTGGTGAAGGCAATGCAAACCGCGTGCAGACGACGATTGTGCTGAAAAACACCTTATCAGGCGGATTTTTCCACGATCGGAACGCGCAATTCCTGGGCGGGCATCAGAGAGTTGAAGTCCACTCCCAGGTTGTACCTGCGGATCAGCCAGAGCGGCAGCTCGAACTGTTCCCGGGAAAGGGTCCAGATGTTGTCGCCCCGCTTGATGGTGTACGACTGGACCTCCTCGATGCGGTAGGAAGCCAGGAAGTCCTCTACCAGCTCCTGGTGGAATTCATGGCGCCGGGTCTCGAAATCTTCCCTGGCCACCCGGTGCAGTGGAATCTTCAGCGACTGACCGAGGTGGATCAGTCCGCCGTATGGAAGCCCGTTGAGACTGCGGATATCCTGTGTTTTCACCCCAGCCCACTCGGCATAGTGGCCGAGGGTCTCTTCGACCTCCACCCGCAATATCCCGACCCGGGAGCCTCTGCGCTCCAGCACGTCCTCAAAAAACAGGTTCACCCCCACCACCGTGGGGCTGGGGGGCATGCGCTCGCGCTGGTAGCGCGCCATCCAGCCGTCCATCTTCACTTCAGGTTCGACAGCCGGAGACTCCGCAGGCGGGGATGCAACCGGCGGTTGGTCATCGGCTTGCCTTTTGCGGACCGGTTGCGGGGACTCCGTCGCCGCGATCACCGCTTCCGCCGGGGCCTGCATCTGTATTTTCGCCGGCAGCTCGGCCGGGGGCTTCCGCTCGGCTGTCGGCTCCGGAGCCGATGGCAACGCGTCCTCGGTCCGGGCAATCACAACCGGCGGTTTTTCCGGTGCCGCTGCAACCGCTGCGGCAACCGGTGCGGCCTTCGGCGGAGGCACTTCGACGGCCACCAGGCTGCCGGAACCCTTCACCGGCTCGTCCGGGAGGGGAATCGTCAGGGTCTGGTCCACGTGAATGGTGGCCGAGACATCCAGATTGTTGGCTGCAACCAGGTCGCTGAGACGGACACCGTGCCTGCGGGCGACCTCACTGGCCGTGTCCCCCCGGCGCACCTTGTAATACCGGCTGCGCTTCTGGGCGTCTTTGAACAGGTCTTCGGAGAGTTCGGCCAGCAGGGCCTCCCAGTCCCGCTCGTCGGCGGGAAGGTTCAACCGGTATCCCCGGGGAATGTATTTTTGCCCGGTAATCACCGGTTTGCGCAGTGCCGGGTTCAAGCGGCAAACCGTTTCCAGTTCGATTTCCATCTGCCGGGCCAGCTCCGGCAGCAGCGCGTAGCCGGCCAACGTCACCCGCTGATGATCCAGGGGCGGCTCGAAGGGCAGCTCGCCGAAATAGAGCCGGTAATTTTTGGCCACTTCCCGGGCAGCCAGAAATTCCGAATAGAAATTGCGGGATGCGAATTGGAACAGGCGACTTCGATAGCTTTCGAAGATGGCCTCGTAGGATCCTCTGGCCCGCTTTGCCCGCAGCATGCCGTTGATCCCGTGATTGTAGGCCGTAATCGCCATCGGCCAGTCCTGCAGCCGCTTGTAGTTGTATTTCAGCAGCCGGGCGGCCGCATGGGATGAAAGGATGGGGTCCCGGCGTTCGTCCACACTGTAGCCGACTCTCAAGTACTGCTTTCCGGTCGGGCGGGTGAACTGCCAGATGCCGGCCGCACCGAACTTGCTGTACGCCTTGTGGTTGAAAGAGGACTCCACGTGCGGCAGGTAGGCCAGGTCTTCGGGGAGATCGTAAGTCCTGAAGATCTCTTTTATTTCTTCAATATACGCCCCGGAACGGATCAGACCGGCCCGGAATAGATTCCGCTGGCCGACCTGGCAGCGGATGTTCCGGCTGTAATGATAGTAATCGGAGGGGGTGGCATCCGGGCCGATCAGATCGACCACCTGCTGTTCCTCGTCATTGGCCGGCGGCTCTCTCAGCGCCAGCTTGCGCAGTATGGCCCGGTATCGCTTTTTTGCTTCCCGGGTGCGATGGCGATTGTTCCTGCCGCTGCCGGGCACGTCGGGATGTTCCAGATCGATGACCGCGTAAACGATGCTCAAATCCGTTTTGTCGTGCAGCACTCCCTGATCGGAAGCGTAGCGCGTGTAAATGTCTGTCCAGAATGCGACGTTGGCCTCCAGGACCGGATATAGTGGAAAGGGGTCGGACTGGGCCCGCGCAGAGACGGCAGCGACCAGGCAGATCGCTATAAGGCCCGCTGTTATTCCCAGTATTGGCTTGGTTTTGGTCAATGCGGTCTCCCTGTTCATGCGCCGAACCTCGGAAACAACGTCCACGGAAATACCGTTTCGCAAATTTCCGCCCGTGCCGATACCGCACCGACCTGACGGAGCGATTACAGATCTAGAAACGATGGGGGTGCGCCGGATTCGAGCCGGAAGCCGATGCACACCCCCAACAACTGTTCTGCTAATAGTGTAACCGATTTTACCCCACGACTCAAGGAAAACGCCCGACCGCGCACAGCAGAAGAACCTGCAGTGCGCGTATTAGATTAGATTTCGGCAGGTTACGGTTTGTCGTCCAACCGGTCCCGCGCACGGTGGATATGGCCGCCGTAACCTTTGGCGACCGCATCGCAGCGGTCGGCCACAGCGGCTGACAGGTCATGAAATCGTCGATGGAGCGGCTGCAGCCGGCGTTTGATCAGCTGTCGAAGACCCGCTGCATGTCCTCGTCTGTAAAGCACCGCTCGGTATCATCCGGACTCATGGCGTCGGCCTCCAGCTTCCGGCGCTCATAGGTCTCTTCCAACACCTCCCGGTAATATTCGTGCTGGATCAACAGGTTCATGATCTCGCTGGTTCCGGTCCAGATCATCCCCAGCCGCATGTCCCTCAGGGCGCGCTCGACGGGGTAGACATCCGTGTAGCCGATACCGCCCATGATCTGCATCGATTCGTTGACGACATCCCAGGCGGCTTCGGTCGAATACCGTTTGGCCTCGCTGACCAGCCGCCGCGCGTTGGGGGCGTCGGCGTCCACCGCGCGGGCCGCCATGTATGTCAGCGCACGGGCGGCGTCCAGTCGGGTGATGGCATCGGCCACCTTGAAGCTGACGCCCTGGAATTCCCGAATTCTGCTCCCGAACGCCCGTCGACGGTCGGAATAACGCACGGCCAGATCGAGGGCCCCCCAGGCACCCAGGCAGCCGGCAGCCGAGGTCAGCCGTTCGGGGATCATCATCTGGTGAAAGCACTGCGCTCCGCCGTGCAGTTCGCCGATCAGGTTCTCCCGCGGCACCCGCACATCACGAAAAACCAGCCGGCCGGTGCCCCCTCCCCGGCAACCCAACAGGTTGTATAGGTATTCGGCCTTCACGCCGGGACCGCGCTCCACGAGCAGAAGGCTGAGGCGGTTGTACTTGTGGACACGGGCCCCGAAATTGGTCCGGCAGTAGACCAGGAAAAAATCCGCGCCTTCCGCACCGACCACAAACCGCTTCATTCCGTTGAGGATAAAGTGGTCCCCCTGAAGCTCGGCCCGGGTCATGGCCCCGAAAAAATCGGAACCGCCGCGGGGTTCGGTCAGGGCCTCTGCCGCCGTCAGCTTGCCTTCAATCATCGGTTTCAGGAATTGTTTCTTCTGCTGCTGCGTCCCGAACACCTGCAGTGCCTCCCCTACGATCGACGGCATGACAAACGCACACCCCAGGGCAATACCCAGGCATCCGATTTCCTCGATGGCCGCAACTTCCGCCGTCCAGCCCATCCCCCGGCCGCCGTATTTTTTGGGAAAGCGGATGCCCCGCAGCCCGCGCTCGGCGCATTTGGCAACAAATTCATGGGGATAGGTTACTTCATTTCGGTCCATCCGGCGCAAAAAATCAGCCGAGACTTCCTCGCGCACGAACCGGCGCACCTCCTGCTTCAGGGCGCGCTCTTCATCGGTGAGCAAACAATCGTACATGGCTTCCGGTCTCCTTTCTCGCCCGAGGCATCAGCGATATTCCAGCCCCGGCGGTTGTCACCGGATTTCGGCGGGCGGATCACCAGCACAAGTGTGACATCCTGCCCGGCATGTCCCCGGCTTGGCAGCGACCCGATCCCCGAAATTGCCGGCGCAAAAGCGGCAGCCGGTGTGATCCATGGCAAAAGGGGTATCCAGTGGGCCTTCACCCGGTGGTTTGTCGATCCGTGAAGCAAAACAAAAAGCCAGGGCGCCCGCAGAAGGCATCCTGGCTATCGGTTACGAGTGTTGCGTCGCATCACTCCCATACTCCCCTCGATGGGTATCCTGCCATCACCGGTACCAGGATTTCCCTGAATAATCAAACCGGCAAACGCGTCAGAAATGTCGGCCTCGACGGCAAACGGCAGTTGAAATTTCTGACAAAATGTATAAAGTACGATCATCACAGCGGCCTGCCACCAAGTTCGGCAGGCCCGTTTCATTATGAAAGGAGAAACCAAGTGGTAAAGTTCGAAACGAGCATGGGCGACATAGTGATTGAACTCGACGAGGAGAATGCTCCGAAAACAACGGCCAATTTTCTGCAGTACGTCAGCACCGGCCACTATGACGGCACCATCTTCCACCGGGTCATTGACGGCTTCATGATCCAGGGGGGCGGAATGACCGCCGAGATGAAGGAAAAACCCACCCGGGATCCGATCGAAAACGAAGCCGACAATGGTCTTGCCAACGATGCCTACACCATCGCCATGGCGCGCACCATGGATCCCCACAGCGCCACGGCCCAGTTTTTCATCAACGTGAAAAAAAACGATTTCCTGAACCACACGGCCAAAACCCCCCAGGGATGGGGCTATGCGGTTTTCGGAAAGGTGGCCGAGGGACAGGGTGTGGTCAACAAGATCAAAGCCGTCGCCACCGGGCGAAAGGGCATGCACGACGATGTCCCATCAGAGCCGGTTTCCATCATCAAGGCCGAGGTGGTGGCGTCCTAAAGACGGTTTCCGACGGGAAACAGCGACCCCATGAAGATGACTCCCGCCTGCACCGGATGCAAAATCCAGAGTCGCAGCATCGACATCAGCTCTTTCGAGTGCGACGACGAGCACATCGTCGTCTCCGGAGAACTTTGCGACCGCCGGCTGGTCCCCACGACCGATCTGAAGGGAAACCCGAACGAAGCGGGCGTCGTGCACCAGTTGCGCATCTGTATGAAAGTGGCAACCCGCACCCTGGTCATCGAGGAGATCGAGGCGGACATGCAACACTTCCCCCACGAAGAATGCGCCGGGATGCATCGCAGCGTCGAAGCGATCAGGGGGTTGACCCTCTCACCCGGTTTTTCTTCCCGGGTCAAAAAAAAAGTAGGCGGTCGCAACGGGTGCATCCACCTCACCACCCTGTTGCTGGCCATGGCACCGGCAGCCCTCCAGGGGTACTGGGTTCACAACGACCGGAAACCGGAACGCCGCCAGATCTCGGGAAAGCACCTGGAACAGTATCTGATCGACACCTGCCGCGTCTGGCGAAGAGAGGGACCGCTGGTCAAAATGGTTTCCGAGACGGCGGGCATCGACCTGCCGGAGAAGAACGTCAAAAAACCGTCTGCCGACAGATGACTCCCCCGAAAGACCGCCAGCCGGACAAGGCCGGGGATGCGGCGCAATCGAGGGCCGTCAAACCGCTATCGTTGGAAGGTGTGACACTCCAGGCAGCCACCGGCGCCGTTGCCGTAATCCCAGCGCATGGCGTCGCTGTAGGAAGTGGCGTGCGCCCGGTGGCAGGTGAGGCAAAACACCCGGGCACCGGTCGGGTTGGCCGGGTCTCCGGAGGGCAATTCGGCCTGGGTGACCTTGTTTGCCGCACTGACCCACCCATTAAAATCCGCATTCGTCGCCGTTGAGACGTTGATTCCCACCGGATGCCGCACCCAACCGTTCGCCCCCCGGGTATTGTAGTCTCCGTAAAATTTCTCGTGGCAGGCGCCACAGAATTGACTCATTCCGGAAATATAGACGTTATTTCGATAATTGGGGTCCGCAAGGGCCCGGACCGGTGTCGGAATTCCGTTGATTTCCGTTTTCAGGTTACGAAAGTTGCCGTTATTGTTCGGATCGTGGCAGCTCAGGCAGTCCATTTCGACCCTGGGATCGCCACCAGGGGGTGTCAGCCCCAGGGCGGCATCTTCGACCTGAATGTTGTGCCCGTTTCCATCGGTGAGCAGGGTGGCGCTAAATGACCCACCCGCCAGATCGACCGGCCCGTTTAACACGTAAGGTGGATGCTGGCCCGATGTGTCCCGAAGGGCATCGTGGCAGGCGAGGCACAAAGCGCTTTCGGGCATGTCAGGGTGGACCTGCCGGATGTGCGGGACCTGGCTGGCCAGCTGATCGAGACAATCGGCGCATCCAACCTTCTCATGGACCCCCAGAGCATCGGTGGCAAGCATCATTGCAATGGCCAGAAAAATGAAAAACCAGGTGGTTTTTCGAACCGATCGGTTACCGTAAAACGGGATTGTTTCCACACCCATCAGCAGTGTTCTCCTGATTACCCAAGGTCAGTTCAACCTTCTACCGGCAACCATTCGGAGGCATAAAAGGACCTCCACCCGCCGCGAATCAATGTCGGTGATTGCGTTGAAACGCCAGGGCTTTGGGGTCGCCGTAACGTGTCGTTACAATAGAGGTGCTGCTGCCGATCGCTGCGCGATCGGCGCAAGGTGGAATGAGTTGGCGTGCGGACGAACAGTGTTGCTGTAGGTGTCGGATCGGTAACGGTAAAACCTGCCGCTATTGTATCACGAACAAAACGATTTCTCAATTGGCACCGCCCTGGCGGGTCGCGATGGTTGACATTTCCTGAATCATCCCTAAGGTCCTACACAGTGGTATAAAAGCACACTGTGCCCTGCCCTGCTGCGCCTTCTGCTGCCTCGATCCACCCCAGAACCGACCGTTGGGCCGGTGTCGCTTGAACCGGTATCGCGGCCCCGGATCCGAAAAACCACTTCGGCCCACGAACAAGACCAAACCGGCCGCATCCTTCTAACGCATCGACCGTTCACACTGGAGGACCGATTCATGCCTGTTGCGGAAAAAAAGCCCGAGTTCAATGCGGCCAAGGCAGAAGCCTTTGCCGATAGTTACCTGAAAACGCTCAACAGCGGTGCGCTGTGCCTGATGACATCCATCGGTCACCGCGCGGGAATTTTCGACGCCATGAGCGCAATGCCCCCTTCGACCGCTGAAAAAGTCGCTGCAAAATCCGGCCTGAACGAACGCTACGTGCGCGAGTGGCTTGGAGCGATGGTGACGGCCGGAGTGGTGGAAGTCGATCCGACCAGCACCAAGTATTCCCTGCCGGCCGAACACGCCGCTTTTCTTACCCGGGCCGCCGCCGCCGACAATATGGCGGTCTTCACCCAGTACATCGGCATGATGGGTACGGTCGAAGATGAAATTGTTGCGTGCTTTCGCAAGGGCGGCGGCGTTCCCTATGAAAAATTCGAGCGTTTTCACGCCATCATGGCCGAAGACAGCGGCCAATCGGTGCTCTCCTCACTTGAATCTCACGTTCTGCCGCTGGTGCCGGGACTGACCTCCCGGCTTCGGGAAGGAATCCGCGTACTGGATGTCGGTTGCGGAAGCGGCCGGATTATGATTCGCCTGGCAGAAATGTACCCGGCCAGCCGGTTTACCGGGATCGACCTGTCACCGGAGGCGACAGAAACCGCCCGCCGGGAAGCGGCCCGGAAGAACCTGGAGAACATTGAGTTCGAAATTCATGACCTGAGTGATTTTGACCGAACCGCCGAGCCGGAAGCCTTCGATCTGATCACCACCTTCGACGCCATTCACGACCAGGCCAAACCGCTCAATGTGCTCAAGGGGGTCCACCGCGGCCTGAAAACCGACGGAATCTACCTGATGCAGGACATTCGGGGATCGAGCCATGTCTACAACAATGTCGGACATCCCATCGGCACGTTTCTGTATGCCATCTCCACCATGCACTGCATGACGGTATCGCTGGCACAGGGCGGAGAAGGACTGGGGGCCATGTGGGGAGAAGAAAAAACGCGGGAGTACCTGCAAAAGGCCGGCTTCGGCGCAGTGAAGACCCACCAGCTGGCCCACGACATCCAAAACAACTGGTACGTGGTGCGCAAATGAGGCTGTCGACCGTGGCGGTGTTTCAATTGATCGGGCACGGGGCAGGTATAGCCAGCGGCAGCAGGGAACCAACAGCTGCTTACAGGCCGGCTCGTGTTAACCGGCCGACGAGCTGCTCGAGATCTTGCGGATTTTTGTAGGGTTGACGACGTGCAAAGCGTTGAAGGTTGAAATCCGGCCTGGCTCGCCGGATGTTCTCCACCGCCGCCCGGGCCTCGGCACTGCGATCCATCGCGGCGTTGGCGGCTGCACTGACGACCAGTGCGTCGATATTCCCGGGATCGACCTGCAGGGCGACATCGGCCGCCGCAACGGCTTCTTCGAACATGCCGGAGCCGTAATAGGATACCGCCAGCACCGCCGGGTAGTAGGAAGGAAAGACCGGTGATAGCCGCATGGCGAACCGGGCCAGATCGATGGCTTGCTCAGGCCGGCCCACGTAGTTGAGAATATTGGCTTTGAGGGCGTAGGAGGCATCGCAGCTGGGTCGCGCCAGGACCGCTTTTTCGGAAGCAACCAGGGCTTTGTCGTGTTCTTTGTTATGCAGGTGGATCTGGGCCATCACCATCTCCGGCATCCCGGTGATGTCTTTCATTTGCAGCGCCTGGTCGGCGAGTTGAGTTGCCCGCTGCCGAACGTGGGGTTCAACCTTCCCTTCCTTTTGTATCAGTTCGAACCAGTAAGCCCAGGCGGCCAGCGCGTATCCCAGGGAGGAGTCCGGTTCCAGGCGGATCGTCTCTTCGAACATGCTTTGTGCCACGTGAAGGGCATTGGGAGAAGAACTGAAAAGCGCCCCCCATCCCTTGTAGTAGGATTCGACCGCCAAAGGGTTGTGAAGGGCCTGCCGAATGGTCAGGGCCTGCTGGCCGCTGACAAGCTCGACGTCCATGGCCGTAACGATCTCGTTGGTGATTTCATCCTGGACCGCGAACATGTCGCCGAGTTTGCGGTCGAAGCGCCGAACCCAGAGCTGCCGGCTGTCGGCGGTCTCGGTCAAACGGGCGGTGATGCGGATCCGATCTCCAGATCGACGCACACCGCCGTCGAGCACGTAGCCGACACCCAGCTTGCGACCGATCTCCCGGATGGAGTAAAGGCTCGATTTGTAATCGAAGCTCGTTATGTCGCTGATCAGCAGTAAGCCGGGAATCTGCACCAGTGCCGCGATAATGTCCAGGGTCAGACCGCGGGTAAAATCGTCCTGCTCGTAGCCGGCACTCAGATTGACAAGCGGCAGCACCGCCAGGGATGGTTTGGCGGGCAGCGGCAAGGCGGGCTGCACGGTATCCGACCTGGCCACTGCAGCTTTTTGCGAGGCCTCGGCGGTCGGATCGATCCGAAACACCCGAACCGGATCGGGGATGTTTTTGAGGTGCTGCTCGCCGAGATCGGAAATACCGATATGGATTTTGCCGTGAATCTGCCGGTACACCAGGTCGGAGATGCAGGTGCTGCCGGGATCGGCCAGGGCCTGGATGCGGGCGGCGATGTTGACCCCGTCTCCGTAAAGCCTTTCACCGTCGGTCATTACGTCCCCCAGGTGAATGCCGATCCGAAATCGGAGATGACGGTCCTCGGACAGGTTGGTGTTGAGCTCCGCTAAGGACTGATGGATGATTTCCGCGCACCGGACCGCATCCAGGGTGTTGGGGAATTCGGCCAGCAGGTTGTCGCCCACAAAATCGACCAGGCGCCCTCCTTTTTCGCCGATGACCGCGGCGATTCGCTGGCGGCAGGCGGTCAGGGCCCGGACGGTGGCGACCTCGTCATCGGCCATCAGGCGGCTGTAGCCGACCACATCGGCGTTGATCAGCGCGGAAAGTCTGCGCTGGAGAAGGTGCTCGGCCATGACAGGTTTTCCTCCCGAGAAGTGAGGGTAACTTTGCTGGAAGCAAACGTTAATATGGTAATGACGAATTACAGTAAATCAACAACCTTCAAATATAGGGAACAACGATGAAGACGTATTCCGATTCCTCTGAATGCAGTCTCCACAGCGATGACCCTTTACGAATACTGCTGGAGGGCACTGCCACTGCAACCGGCGAGAAATTCTTCGAGGCGCTCGTGGAGAGCATGGTCCGGGCGCTGGATACCAAATATGCCTGGGTCACCGAATACCTGCCAGATCTGCGCCGTTTGCGGGCTCTGGCGTTCTGGGTCGATGGGGAGCTGATCCCCGACTTTGAGATAGACATCGACGGTACGCCCTGCGAGGAAGTGATCGATAAAGCGCAGCTGGTTCATTACCCCGACAACATCCGTGAGCTCTTTCCACGCAGCGCGAAGCTGAAAGAGCTGGGAGCGGTCGGTTACATGGGGGTGCCGCTGATGGGCCTAAACGGTACGATAATAGGGCACCTGGCGGTGATCGACGATCGTCCCATGCCGGAAGAGCCCAAGCGCATCACGTTGTTCCGGATTTTCGCCGCCCGGGCGGCAGCGGAACTGCATCGAATTCGGGCCGAGTCGAGAGTAAAAGCGCAAGAAGAAAAGCTGAGCCACCTGGTGGCCAGCGTTATGGACGCCATGATCGAGATAGATGAAAATTTCGAGATCGTGCTGGCAAACCCGGCCGCCGAAACGCTTTTGGACTTTCGGCTGTCGGAAACCGACGACAAAGATTTCTCCCGTTTCTTGACCTTCGAAAGCCGCCGAAAGCTCTCCGACTTGATGAGGGACCTGGCCGAACGCCCCGCCGGCCAGCAATATCTCTGGGTGCCTGCAGGCCTGGGGATCATCGACTCCAACGGCACCCGAATAGCCACGGAAGCAACACTGTCACAGTTTGAAATGCAGCGCCGGTCTTTCTATACCTTGATTTTGCGAAACATCAACGAACGTCTCGAGGTTGAACGCAAACTGCAGGCTCTGCGCGAAGAGGCTGCCTACCTGCGGGAAAAGGTCAATGTCCTGGGTAATTTCAAAAAGATCGTCGGTCAAAGTCGACCGTTGCTGAAGGTTCTGCGAAGTGTCGAACAGGTGGCCGCAACAGATACAAGTGTACTGCTTTTCGGTGAGACCGGCACCGGCAAGGAGCTCATCGCAAGGGCCATACACGCTACCAGCTTGCGAAAAAACCGTCCGTTTATTGCCGTAAATTGCGCGGCCATCCCGGAAACATTGATGGAAAGCGAGTTTTTCGGCCATGAAAAGGGAGCATTCACAGGCGCCACCCACCGGAAGGAAGGCTTCTTATCCGTTGCCAATGGCGGAACTATCTTTCTCGATGAGGTGGGTGAACTGAGCAAAAACCTGCAGGCAAAGCTGCTGCGGGTTTTGCAGGACGGCGAGTTCACGCCGGTGGGAAGTGCACAGGCCCGCCGATCAGATGCGAGGGTGATTGCCGCAACGAACTGTGACCTGGCGGTGGCGGTTCAAGAGCAACGGTTTCGGACGGATTTATATTACCGTCTGAATGTATTCCCCATCGATGTACCGCCCTTGCGGCAGCGCAGTGACGATATCCGTTTGTTGGCCGAACACTTCGTCCGGCAGTATTCGGTGCGAATGGGCCGCAGGATCGAGCCGCTCAACCGTGATTGCGTCGAAGTGCTGAAAAAGTATGACTGGCCCGGTAACGTTCGAGAGCTGCAAAATGTAATCGAACGAGGAGTCATTACAGCCCGGGATGGTCGTCTGAATTTAGACTCCTTTCTTTCCGAGCCGATGAAATACGCAACGGAAGAATTGCCCAAGTCGCAAAATTCTGTCCGAACGGTCCAGCAGCTTCGGCAGCTCGAGCGCAATAACCTGCTGATGGCTTTGGAAAAATCCAATTGGCGAGTCGCCGGTAAAAACGGTGCGGCAATGCTGACGGGAATGCCACCATCGACCTTCCAATCACGAATGAAAGCACTCGGCGTCAGACGCTACCACTGAGATCCGTTTGTTTCCTGTTTCGGCAGGATCGGACAAGGCAACGAAATCTCGGTGCTGCCACTCACGAGATCTCGCCACCCACGAGATCTCGTGACGGCAAGTCCAGTCAAACACGTCAGTCTATCTATCTGAAATTACGGTAAAAGCAAGGCAGGCACTTCATCTGGCACGTCTTATGCTCTTCCTTTATGCACACGCAAGGAATCCCCTTGCAACAAACACACGAACTCACCCAGCAAGGAAGGCTCATCAAATGGAACAGGCCCTGAAGAATTCAAAAATGAACAGCGTCGTCAACGGTGTTAATGTTGACGAATTGTTTGGAACCATCGACGCCATTAAATCAGCACCCGTAATCGGGAAGTTCAAGTTCAAAGCCGGCAACAAGTGGATCAACGGCGGGCTGAATCGCACCACGATACAAAATTTTTACGGCGCACAAAAGGAGCTTTCGCATAAACAGCCCTTCGTGCTGGACGCGGATGAGCCGCCGCTGCTGCTCGGCGAAGATCAGGGTCCGAACCCTGTCGAATACGCCCTGACAGCTCTGGCAGCCTGTGTGACCACCTCCATCGTATACCATGCCGCCGCAAAAGGGATCGAACTGAGGTCGGTGGAGTCCAGGTTGGAAGGAGATATCGATCTACGCGGTTTTCTCGGCATCTCGGAGGACGTCTCACCGGGATATGAGGAGATTCGCATGGTATTCAAGATCGACTCGGGTGCCCCCGCAGAAGCGATCGACGAACTGATTCGGTTCGCTCCGAATCTGTCACCGGTCTACCGCACGATTACCGGGAAGGTGCCGGTTTCAGTAAAGCTGGAAGCCTGACAGCCGATCCATCTTTGTGCCGGGCTCTGGAGTGGAGAAAGGAGCAAATCAGATTCTAACCGTCCGTGAAGGGAGGACTGAAATGGATAGCGTAAACGTGCAGACGGCCGATGGCAGCCGGTCGACCGTCGACTTGACGGCGATAGACGCACTGGATGCAAACGCCAAAGGCAGGATTCTTCTGGCCGGTGATCAGGAGTACGAATCATCCCGCAAAATCTGGAACGGCTTTTTCGACCGCAAACCGTCCATCATCGCGCGCTGTATGGAATCGGGCGATGTGGTCAAAGCCGTGAAATTCGCACGGGACAACTCGCTGTTGTTGTCCGTCAAAGGCGGCGGCCACAACTCGGCCGGCACTGCAGCGGCCGAGGACGGCATGATGGTCGACCTGTCGCTCATGCGGCAGGTTACGGTCGACGGCCGGAAAAAAACCGCCAGGGTGGAAGGCGGTGCCCTGCTCAGCGACGTCGATTTTGAAACCCAGCAGCACGGTCTGGCGGTCTCTGCGGGAATCATCTCGCACACCGGCGTGGGCGGGCTGACACTGGGCGGGGGCTTCGGCTGGATCAGCCGCAAACACGGCCTGTCGGTGGACAATCTGATATCCGCCGAGGTGGTTACGGCGGACGGTCGCAAGGTAACGGCCAGTGCAGAACAAAATCAGGACCTGTTCTGGGGCATCCGCGGTGGAGGGGGAAATTTCGGGATTGTCACATCTTTCGAGTTTCAATGTGCGCAGATCGGCACCGAAGTTTTTTCGGGCCTGATCGTTAAAAAGTTTGCAGACGCCAGAAAGTACATGCAGTTTCACCGTGACTTTGTGCGCGGTCTACCCGACGAGATGACGGTTTGGATGGTAGTGCGCCATGCGCCTCCCCTGCCCTTTCTGAACGAAGCGGTACACGGCAGCATGGTAGTGATCGTGCCCTTTGTCTGGCTTGGAGAAAAAGATAAGGGCGAAGAGCTGGTAAAGCCGATTCGCAGCATCACGGCGTCGCACGGCGAGGCGATGGGCATGAACCCGTGGGTAAACTGGCAGTCCGGCTTCGATGGCCTGGTGGAACATGGGGCCCGTAACTACTGGAAGTCCCACCATCTGACCGATCTCTCCGATGGGTGCATCGACGCCATTCTCGAGTTTGCATCCAAGCTGCCGACCGATGAGTGTGAAGTGTTTATTCCGCACATGGAGGGTGTCCCCGGCCGGGTGTCGGAGACACGTACGGCTTTTGCTCACCGCCGGACACCGTTTTTGCTCAACATTCACACCCGGTGGCGGAAGGCCTCGGATGACGAGAAGTGCATCCGCTGGGCCAAAGATTTTCATGACCGCACCCAGCCGTTTGCAAAGGGCGTTTACGTGAATTTCCTCAGCCAGGAGGGAGAGGACCGGGTCAAGGAGGCCTATACACCCGAAGTGTGGGAGCGTCTGGTAGCGGTTAAAAAGAAATGGGACCCGACCAACCTTTTCCGCTTGAACCAGAACATCAGGCCCTAGCCGGGCCCAGCATGGGGTGATCGAGACGCGACGGCGATCGCTCGCCGGGAAGGTGCCCGCTGCATGCTGCCTTACACTGCATTTCAAGGAAGAAGGATATGACAACGGTAAAATCGATTCCACCGAATGAAGGCGATTTCTTCGACTTCAGGGGTCTGGGCGTAAACTGGAAGATCGAGGGTGCCGACAGTGGAAGACGCTTTGCCGTCGTGCACCATCCGACAGCCCCCCACGCACTGGCTGCCCCTCTGCACTTTCACCACAACGAGGACGAGTATTCCTTCGTTCTCGAGGGCTCGCTGGGCGCTTTGCTCGGTGAGAAGGTGGTTATCGCCGAAACGGGCAGCTGGGTCTTCAAACCGCCCGGTCAACGGCATTTCTGCAGTAAGCGCCGATCGGGTGAAAACGATGAAACCCAATATAAGGAGTAGATAAAAATGAGACTTCCCACCATAGCGATCGTTTTGACGATCCTTGCATTCACAGCCCAGCCGAGCGGGGCGCAAATTCACGACCCGCGGGCCCTGAACGAAGATCCGTCACGGGCCGAGGCGCCCATCGCGCCAAAGCTCGATGGCCTGGGGGACTATCACTTCGCGGTGACAACGCAAAGCCGCGAGTCACAGCAGTTCTTCGACCAGGGACTGCGCCTGACCTATGCCTTCAACCACTCGGAGGCGCTGCGCGCCTTCAAGGAAGCCGCGCGGCTCGATCCGCAAAACGCTATGGCTTACTGGGGCTGGGCGCTGGTGCTAGGCCCCAATCTCAATCTGCCGATGCTTCCGTACGTGGTGCCGCAGGCCTACGGGGCAATTCAGCGTGCGGTGGCGCTCAAGGACAAAGTTTCCGAGCGCGAACGCGCGTACATTGAAGCGCTGGCCGCAAGGTACGCCAGCGACCCCACTGCCGATCGCAAACCGTTGGATCGAGCCTATGCACAGGCCATGGAGAAGCTGGCCAAGCGTTACCCCGACGATCTCGATGCCGCAACGCTGTATGCCGCCTCACTGATGAACCTGAGTCCCTGGAACTACTGGAACCTGGACGGCAGCCCCAAGGGCCGAACTGCGGAGATCCTAATAACCCTGCAGTCGGTGGTCGATCGCAACCCCCGCCACGCCGGCGCGCTGCATTACCACATCCACGCTGTCGAAGCGCGCCACCCGGAGCGCGGCGAAAAGCAGGCCGACATGCTGGGCGGACTGATGCCGGGAGCCGGGCACCTCGTGCACATGCCGTCGCACATCTACATGCGGACCGGCCGTTTCACCGACTCCTACGAGGCGAATCGCCGGGCCGCGTCGGCAGACGAGGACTACATCACCCAGTGCCGGAGCCAGGGCCTCTACCCGCTGAACTACTACCCGCACAACATCCATTTCATGGCCTGGTCAGCCATGTTCCAGGGGCGCCCCGAGGCCGCGCTGGAGGCTGCGAGAAAGATCGTCGAAAAGGTGCCGCCGGATCTTTCGGCCGACAAAAACACCTGGGCGCTCTACGAGACCTTCCTGTCACAGCCGATGTTCGTGATGGTGCGCTTCGGTATGTGGGACCGGATGCTTGCCGAGCCCAAACCGGACATCGAGTCGCGGTTCATGACCGGCATCTGGCACTACGGCCGCGCCATCGCCTATATTCACACCAATCAGCCGGCCGAAGCCCGGCGGGAGCTTCGCTCTTTGAGCGCGGTCCGAGAGGCGATGGAAGAAGCGGGACACTACATCGGCTTTTCCACCGCAGCAAAATTGATGACGATTGCCGAGGAGACGGTACAGGGAGAGTTGGCCTACAACCAGGGCAACGAACTGGAGGGGTTGGCGCACCTCGAACGGGCCGTGCGGATGGAAGACACGCTGCGCTATAATGAGCCGCCCGATTGGTACTTCCCGCTGCGGCACTTCCTGGGGGCCATGCTCCTGGATGCCGGTCGACCGGACGAGGCCGAGGTGGTGTATGCTGCCGATCTGCGGAAAAACCCCGAGAACGGCTACTCGCTGTTCGGGATGAAGGTTGCGCTGGAACGGCAGGGCAAATCCGAAGATGCCCGGGCCGTTGCCGGGCGCTTCGACCGCGCATGGGCAGACGCCACCCACGAGCTGACCTCGTCGCGGTTTTAGACGCACTAATGGAAATCCGTGTGCGTGCAGTCGTATACGCATTTACGCGCGCACACGTCTAAGCTTGCGGGCCTGTGCGATGAAGAGGGGCTTCGAGGTTTGGTTCCTCCAAACCCCCCGGTCCGCACCCGGGTGGCGCGGGGAGTCAGGACGGGAGCATTTTCAACGAAACACGAATGCCGCCCTGTCTTCAATTCTCCGCACGCAGTCAGGCAGGTGCTGGTCTGCGACCATTCAGCCGGAATGTCGGTGGTTGAAACCCGGGAGAGCCGCGCTTCGACCAAAATCGGCAACCGCATCGGCAGCAGGCAAGATAAATGAAATCTTCAGTTGCACGTTTTTCAGGAGCAGGAAAGACGCATATCGCCTGGCTGCGGGTGGGAGTGTGCACGTTTCTGGCACTTACCGCTTTTGCCTCCAACTCGATTATCTGCCGGTTGGCTCTGGGTGCCGGTGCCATCGATGCCGCCGGCTTTACTGCCGTCCGGCTGGCTTCCGGCGCACTGATGCTGCTGCCGATAGCGGCCGTTATCAACCGCAGAAAAAGGGAGCGAACGTATCCCGGCAGCTGAACATCGGCTGCCATGCTGTTTGCCTATGCGGCGGCTTTTTCGTTTGCATACATCGGTCTCACCGCCGCAGCCGGGGCGCTGATTCTTTTCGGAGCGGTGCAGGTCACCATGCTCCTGGCCGGCCTAGCCCAGGGTGAACGCCTCGGCCGGCAACAGTGGGCCGGGCTGATAGTCGCCCTGTCCGGTCTGGTATACCTGGTGCTGCCCGGTTGGCAGGCCCCGCCGATCTGGGCCGCCGCCCTGATGGCGGTCGCCGGAGCCGCGTGGGGCATCTACTCCCTACGGGGTCGCGGTTCCGCCAACCCCATCGTGGCCACCGGCGAAAACTTCCTGCGCACCCTGCCGATGGTAGCCCTGTTGTGCCTGGTGGCCGTTCGCGTCATGGACATCTCCTGGCAGGGGGTGCTGCTGGCCGCATTGTCCGGGGCCGTCACCTCCGGCCTGGGCTACGTGCTGTGGTATGCGGCCCTGCGGGACCTCTCGGCTACGCGGGCGGCAACGGTGCAACTGCTGGTGCCCGTATTGGCGGCGCTGGGTGGAGTCATATTTCTCTCCGAACAGATCACGCTCCGTCTCGTCATCTCTTCGCTGCTGATCATCGGTGGCGTCGGATCGACACTGATGGATCAACGGGGGACTTTTTATCCGAAGGATCGGTCTCTTCGGGGCCGCCAACAGGAAAGAACGAAGGCATGGGAAGAACTGAAAGATTGCATTATCAGGCGACAATGCGGTATGTGAGGTGCGTAGATCCAGAACATGCGTGACGAATCCGCTGTCTAACCCGGATAGAAAACGAATCGCCATGGAAGACGCACGCTCTCAAAACCTCTTCTCCTCCTTGCTTGCCGCTTTGGTCATCGGATTGATCAACATTATCTACACCGTTTCTTTTTCCGCCCTGATTTTCAACGGCCCGTTGACCGCCTACTATAAACTCGGCATATCCACCATCTTGTTTTCCTACGCCATCTCCAGCATCGTGATGGCCGCCGGCAGCTCGCTTCCGGGTCTCATCGTCACGCCAAAAGGTGTCATCACCGCCATCGTCAGCATTATCTCCGTTTCACTGATCCACTCCGGTTTGCCTGCTGCAGGCGCAGATACGGTTGTGGCCAGCTTGTTCACCTGCCTGCTGATCAGCGCGTTTTTAACGGGCCTGTTCTTTTTTCTTCTGGGGCTGTTTAGGGGCGGCAACCTCATCCGCTTTATTCCCTTCCCGGTTCTCAGCGGGTATTTCGGCGGTGTGGGCGTCATCCTGATCAGCGGTTCGATCTACATCATGACCGGGCATACGCTCACCTGGCCGGATCTGCCGCGCCTGGTCGACAGCGAAATGCTTTACTTGTGGGTACCGGGATTGCTCTTTGCCGTGGTTTGTCTGGCAGCCGCCAAACGATATTCGCACTTTCTCACCATGCCGCTGCTGATCGCTATCGGCGTGCTGCTGTTTTTTACCCTGTCCGCATCGATGGGCGTGTCGGTTGACGATCTGAGAATCAGAGGATATCTGATGCCGGCAATGGACACCGGCATCACCTGGCCGCAGCTGTTTCCCGAGTTCATCACGCGGGCAAGCTGGCTTGCGGTGTCGGACCAGTGGGGCCACATCCTGTCCATCGTGCTGATCAGCAGCATATCGGTGCTTCTCTACATCAGTATCACGGAGGTCGCCACCGGCCGGGAGATCGATCTCGGGCGGGACTTGAAGGCGGTCGGACTGGCCGGCATGGCCAGTTCGGCGATCGGCGGCTTCATCAGTTTTCACGAGCCGGTGGACACTAAACTGTCCTATCGTCTCGGCGGCACAAACCGTCTGGTCGGGGTTTTTTTCGGCGCCGTGTGCCTGTTGTTCGTTTTCGGCGGCAGCCATGTTATCGGCTATTTCCCCAAACCGATCATGGGCGGGTTGGTGCTGTTTGTCGGTGTCGACCTGTTTGCGGAAAACCTTTCCAAGAGTTGGCGGCAACTGCCGAAGTCAGAGTTCGCACTGGTTCTCATCATTGTTCTGTCGATCACCCTGCTCGGTTTCCTGGAGGGCATCGGCGTTGGGATCCTGGTCGCCACGGTTCTGTTTGTCGTAAACTACAGCCGGATCGACGTGGTAAAAAATCAGCTATCCGGCGACATCTACCACAGCAAGGTGGAGCGTCCGCAGGCAGAGCGCCGGCTGCTGAAACAACACGGGCAGCAGCTGCGAATCTTTATCCTCCAGGGGTATATCTTTTTCGGCACTGCAGAGCGTTTGCTGGGCACCATCCGCCGTTCGCTGCGCAACCCATCGGGTCAACCGGAGAATCGGGTGACAACCATCGTCCTCGATTTTCGGGGTGTACTGAACATCGACTCCTCGGCATTGAATGCCTTCTCGAAACTTCGAACAACCGCCGATAAAGAACAGATCACGCTGATCCTAACGAACCTGAATGCTTCCATAGATTCTCATTTCAAAAGCGTCCGGTTTTTCGACGGCGAGCGTACGTTGCATTTTGCCCATCTCGATTACGCCCTGGAGTGGTGCGAAGAGAAGTTTCTCAAAGCAACCGCTGCGGAATATCGGCGCCCGGATGACATCGATTCACGACTGGAAGAAATTTTGCAGTACCCGAACCTGGTCGCCCATTTTAAAATGTACCTCGAGCGCATCGAGCTGAAAGCCGGCGACGTGGTATTTCGTATGGGAGATCCGTCCAATTGTTTGTATGTGATCGAATCCGGCCGGATATCGACCCTGCTGCCGGGGGCCAACGGGGACCACCTGAGGCTGAGAACCATGGGGGCCGGCACGCTGGTCGGTGAAATCGGCCTGTACACCGGCAAACCGCGCTCAGCCGATGCAGTTGCCGACAGCCCGTCGACCCTCCATGCACTCTCTTATGAACGGTTCAAGCAGTTGGAACGCGAGCATCCAGGTGTCGCCCGTCAGTTTCACAAACACGTGGTCCTATCCATCTCCCAGCGCATGGCGCTCGACAGCGAGGCGATGCGGGCACTGGCGCCATAGCGGCTGTGAGCATCCCTTACCGCGGCATCATCTGAAGCAGGGATAGCCGCCGGAAAGTCCGTTTTTTGAAAAAACGACCTGCCAGAGTTGGTTGCGCCGGGATCGAAATGCACCGGCGCAGCACAGCAGGTAGTAGGTCCACATGCGGTAAAACCGTTGACCGTACTTTTCGCGAAGGCGATGCCAGTTTCGGGTGAAGTTGCGGTACCAGGCCATCAGCGTGAGATCATAGTCGGGTCCGAAGCTGTGCCAGTCCTCCAGGACAAACAGGCCTTCGGCAGCGTTGGTGATCTGCCGGGCGGAGGGCATCATCGAGTTGGGGAAAATGTATTTGGCGATCCAGGGATCGACGGTTTTCACCGAAGAGTTCCCGCCGATGGTGTGCAGCAGAAAAAGCCCGCCGTCCTTCAGGCACCGGTGCACCACCTGCATGTAGGTCCGATATTTTGAAGCACCGACATGCTCGAACATCCCGATGGAGACCACCCGGTCAAAAACGCCCTGGATCTGGCGATAGTCCTGCAGTTCGATACACACGGGCAACTCCGCGCAGCATCTTCGGGCGCTGTCGACCTGCTCGCGGGACACGGTAACGCCGGTCACCTCGACCCCGTATTTTTTGGCGGCGTAAATCGCAAAAGCGCCCCAGCCGCAACCGATGTCCAGCACCCGCATGCCCGGAGACAGCAGCAGCTTCCGGCAGGTCAGCTCCAGTTTGGCCTCCTGGGCCGCATCGAGGTTGTCGGCCTGTTTCCAGTAGGCGCACGAGTAGTTCATCCGCTTGTCGAGCATGGCCTCGAACAGGTCGTTGCCGATGTCATAGTGGTGTTTACCGACCTCGAAGGCCCGGGCCCTTCCCTGGGTGTTGGTGAGCCGGGATTTGAGCACCGCCCACAGAAGGTCTTTTGACTTTCGGACTTTTCGGTCGAGGCGGGCAGCGGTGATTCGCTTGAAAAACCGATCCAGCTGCTCGCACTCCCACCAGCCATCCATGTAACTTTCCCCCAGCGCCAGCGAACCGCCGGCAACCACTCGCGGATAAAAGGCGGGGTTGTGAACCCGAATGTCAAACGGTCTTTCACCGTCGATCTGCACACCGGCGTGGTCCAGAAGATACTGCACCAGCCGCCTTTCCCTGCTCTGTTTCATGGCGTATCCTCCCCTGCGGTGTGGGTTTTCGGAGCGCGCCAACAGGTTCAGGTGATCACCCGGCAGATGTGTCGAAACAGGAAGAACGGAGTCTGAATTTTTGCACTGTCATCTTCACTCGATGGTAACCGTTATGGCGTGCTCGCGCACTCCGTTGTTGCCGTATCCAAGCACGTTCCACTGCGCTTGCATGGGTTGCCGGTTTCCATCTGCGTCGGTGGCGCGGGCCATGACGGAGTAATCGCCCCTTTCCTCCACCTCCCAGATGTACTGCCACTGCCGCCATGCAAACGGTTCATGGGGTCCCAGAAAACTCGCCTCCTTCCAGCTGTTTCCTCCGTCCACCGACACCTCGACGGCTGCCACGGAACCCTCTCCGGCGTAGGCAGCCCCCAGCACCGCGATGCTGCCGGGTGGAAGGGCCTCGTCGTTGCGCGGTTGGGTGATAATCGATTTCAACCCGATCTCCGCGACGATTTCCCCGGTTTTTGAGTCCTGCCCTTTCTGAAATACCCGGTAGACCTTGTCCATGAAAAAACCTTCATACGGTTTTTCCAGCACCGTGATGCGGCTCAGCCACTTGACGCAGTTTGCTCCCGTCCATCCAAGCGCCAAAGCCCGCAGCGGAAATCCGTGCTTGACGGGCAGGAACTCACCGTTCATTTCGTACGCGAGGAGGGTCGATTCCATCGCTTTTTGCAGCGGTATGCTGCGGATAAACCGAATCTGCGCCGAACCCAGCGATTTTTCAAAACCTTCGAAGGCTACGTGTCGGGCACGCTCGGTCAATCCGGCCCGGTTCAAAACATCCCTGAGCCACACGCCTGCCCACACGGCGTTGCCCACCCCGCCGATGGTCCACGGATTCCCCCTGCTTTTTTCCTGCAGCAGGGAGCGACCGTTGCCGGAGCACTCCAACGTGTTGGAAACGATGGCTTTCGGCATGCGGCAGATCTCATCGAAATCGATTGTCAGAGCAGTATCGACTTCTCCTTCCACCACCAGTTTCCAGTCCCGCAAATCGACCGGCTCCTCGGGTATCTGCCCCTGGTTGCGATCGAAAAACACCTCGTTGCCGGTAATCCAGGATCTCAGGCGCTCCACCGGGGTTTCCGCGTTCAGCGGTTTTTCGCTCATCACCCGCATTTTCTTTTTCATGGTGCCTCCAAGCGACGCTGCGTTTTGATTTGAAAATGACAGCACTGCGGTGTTCAATCAACGTTTTTTTTCAAGTTGGCAGTGATTTCCTTCAGCAACTGCTGATGGCGTTCATTTCCCGGTTCGGCTGCATGGGCCATGCGAGCCCAGTAAACCGCATCCCCCCACTGCTGCAACCGGCGGTAGTTTTCGGCAATGACATAGTAAAGGTGCTTGAGCGGGACTTTGCGCTGACGTTTCGGGAAGTGCACCAGCCGGCTGAAGTCAGCGATGGCCAGATCGTGCTGTTGGGTGACGGTGTAACAGCTGCCTCTGCCGATCAGGCTTTCCTCATCCATCGGATTGACCGCCAGTGCGCGGGTGTAGTGCATGATGGCTGTTTCCAGCCGTCCCTCGACTTCGTGGATTTTACCGAGATAAAAATGGGGATTGTCACCGTCCGGATGGCAGTATGCCGGATCCAGGTCCACGACGCGTTCCATGGCTTTGACGGCACCCACACCGTCAGGGCGGTGAAAGCAATCGCGCCCCTGTTCGAACCACTCGGCAGCAGTGCGGGGCGGTTTTTTATCCGGCATGGCGGACTCCTCTCTCCCGGAAAATGGCAGGGCGTGGCCTTGGGTCTGCCGAGCAATCAATCGATACAATTTGGACTATCGCACCATCTTACGATTTTCACAAGCCTTGAAAACTTTTCTATCGGATGTAAAAAAGTATTTGATTTTTGTAAAATCGTGTATAAAATAGGGGCAAATCATCCAAGGCCTGTACAGGTGGTGCGGGTCAGTTTCGTTCTGAAGGAAGTACCGCTTTGGTGTGGCACCTCCAGTATCGAACGATGAGAAACTTTGAGAAAGGAGGATGCCGATTATGCTGAAGGGTACCGTTAAATGGTTTAGCGACAAGAAAGGCTACGGTTTCATCGAGCAGGAAGATGGGCCGGATGTCTTCGTTCACTTTTCCGGGATCAGCGGAGATGGATTCAAAACCCTGGCGGAAGGCGACCAGGTGACGTTTGAAATCCAAGAAGGTCCGAAAGGTGCTTCCGCAGTGAACGTCAACGTTGCCTAATCGCACCAGACAAAATTGAAAGGGCATTTCGACACGTACCGTCGAAATGCCCTTTTCTGTTTGGTAGCATCGAATCGGCAATTACTTGCCGACCACCCAGACCCTCTCTTTTTTCCAATGCCCTTCCGAAACCGGCACTTCGATCCAGCGACCCGGAATCCAGCGCCCCCTGCGGTTGCGGTGTCCCGGTTTCCAGTCTTTTTTAACGGCGGGCGGCACCCAAATCCGCTTCAACTCCCAGTGCCCGCGCCGGTGATGGTAGCGATGCTTCGGCTGATTGCGGTAGGCCGGAGTTTTCCGGTGGCCATCCCTGCGGTGATGATACCGCTCCGGGGCGGGAGGACGGCGATCGACCGGGGCCTGGTAGCGCTCTGCCGGGTGGTGTTGGTGTATCAGCGCATGGCCGAGAACGGCCGCGCCAAAACCCAGGGCGAAGCCCTCGAAGCGACCCCGCTCCCGACTGCCGGCAGTTGCCGGTGCGGCAGCGATCCCGACCAGTAACAACGCACCAATAACAACGGAGATGATGGGTTTCGTATTCATGGATTGCCTCCTTTTCAGCGAAATTCCTGCTTCAATTTTTCTGACCGGCATATCCGAGACGCACGGCCTCGCATTTGATGGGTTAGACACCGGCACTGAAAAAAAGTTCAATCCCGCGATGTTTTTTTTAAAATCGAACGAAGACCGTCGATCTGCCCGGGGCGGATGGCGCCGGGAGGGAAACACTTGAGGTGATGGCGGCGGTTTTTCGACCGGCAGTTAAAAAGCGGAATAGATATTGAAAAGCAGGTAACCGTTTTCGTATCGGGGCCCGCCGACGATGATACTGCTGCGGTTGTTCAATCGAATGCTGGTCTCAAACACACTGTTGCGGTCCTTGAACATTTCCAGCAGCAGCTCGACACGACGGCTATCAACCCCCCGGTAGGTAATCTGCAAGCGGCGGTTGCCGGGCAGCGCAACGCTGCCGGTTTGACGGGGCTGAAGCGTCAACCGATCCCGGCCCAGCAGGCGGTAAGAGGTGTAGCGAAACAATCCCTGGAGCTCTCTGGCCATTTCGGCCAACCGGGGATCGAGATAGGTTTCACCGCTGGAGGCCAGGACGGTTTTCACCTCGATGGAGACCGGAGGGGCAGCCCAACCCAAGACGGGCAGCAGGACAGTAAACAAGCCCAACATAAAGAAAAGATTACAGTTTTTTGCTTTCGGTCCCATTGCCCTCCATTGCCTCTTCACGGTACCAGATCACGGTGTGGTGGCTTTGCGGAGTTTCCAGGATCATAACAGATGACACCTTTCCTGTAAAAGAATTAATGATGGCCGAAGGGCCCGACGCCGCCGGGGGCTGAAGCTGAAACAGATTGGTGAAAAAAAACAGAACCAGGGCCGCAGCAGCCGCAGCGGGCAGTATCAACTTCCATGAAAACAGCGTTTGGCGAAAACGATCCTGCAGGCTCGGCTGCCCGCCGGCTTGGTCAACAATTCGCTTTTCGAGCCGCTGGAAGTCAACCCCCTGCCGGGCGACGGAGACCTCACGGCGCAACCGCTGCGCCAATTCCGCCTGCTGCTGAACGTATTGCCGGCAGGCGCGGCAATGCTGCAGATGGCGGTCGACTTGCCGCGACTCCTCCGGGCTCATCTCCCCGTCGATATAGAGACTCAACAGCTCTTGATTGCACTGTTCACTGGCACCGTTCATGATCCTTCTCCATCTTTAAATTCCCGCAGCATCGATTGTAGCTGCTTGCGGGCATAGTGCAGCCGGGAGCTTACCGTACCCCGGTTCAAGCCGAGGGTTGCCGCGATCTCGTCATAAGAGCGCCCCTCGAGCTCTTTGAGCACGTAAACGGCCCGGGCCTTATCCGGCAGCGCCTGCAGCGCTTGGAGATAGTGCTGTCGGAGCTGCTTCTCCCGGATTCGAGCTTCCGGTGTGCGCTCATCCGGCAGTGTTACAGCAGACGGCTGGTCGCTTTCCTCCGACAACGGGTGTTGCTGCCAGCGCCGGCGGTGAAACCAGCGCCTTTTCCAGTTCAGGCAATGGTTGACGGTGATCCGATGCAGCCAGGTGGAGATTTTCGACTCACCCTTAAACGTGCCGATGTGGCGGTAGGCTTTCAGAAACACCTCCTGAACAATGTCTTGACTCTCCTCGCGATCCAGGGTCATCGCATAGGCGAGCCCGTAGAGCCTAGCCTGAAATCGACGCACCAGCATCACAAAGGCCGCCTCGTCCCCGTCTCGGAGACGGTCCACCAACTGGGATTCGTCCCATGGATCGCTCATTGGTTGATTAGACACCGGATGATCCAAAATATTCAATCCGTTGCATCGGTATTGCCGGACGGTTTCTGAAACCGGGAAAGGCCGTCATACCGGGATTCACATCGCACCCGGTTGATCATAAATACGCTCTTTTGCACGGAAATTCAAACGGTACGGCAGGCCAGCGGGTGCATTGCCACCGGCGTTGCCATCCGCAGGTCGTTGCTGAAAACAGTGTGAAATAGATGGTACCGGTCGAGGAAATAGATCAAGGTGGTCTGCGCACGCTTGCATAAAACCAAAAAGAAAGGTAAACGGGCAGTATAACCGAAACCATCGATTCGAACGGTCGCCCACACTCTTTTGACACGGGCGCAATGTTGAAACCTCAGGCGCAGCAGATGCCCCCCAGAATCCTCATCACCCCGCGGACATTTGCAAGGGACGACCCGACCCCCGCGGACATTCTTCAAGAAGCCGGCTGTGAGTTGATTCGTAACCCCCACCATCGGGTTCTCACCGAGCAGGAACTGGCGGCGCTGATCCCGGGCATGGACGGACTGATCGTGGGACTCGATCCGGTCACGGAGACGGTGCTGCGCGGGGCCGACCGCCTCCGGGTGGTGTCCAAGTACGGTGTGGGTATCGACAACATCGATCTGCCCGGTGCGACACGCAGGGGAATTGTCGTTGTTAACGCTGCAGGCTCCAACAGTTCGGCGGTTGCCGAATTGGCCTTCGGCCTGATGCTCGATGTCGCCCGGCAGATCTCGACCTCGGACCGGCGCATACGACAGGGCCGGTGGGAAAGTCACAAGGGTTTCGAGCTGTGGCGCAAAACGCTCGGCATTGTCGGAACCGGAAGAACGGGCCGCGAACTGGCCCTGCGGGCTCGAGGATTCGAAATGCGGCTGATCTGCTGCGACACCGTGCCCGATGATCAGTGGGCCCGACGGCTGGGGGCGACCTACCGGCCGTTGAACCGCGTTTTGGCCGAGGCCGACGTGGTGAGCCTTCACATCCCCCTGACCGCGGACACCCATCACCTCATTTCCGCCGCTGAACTGGCGCTGATGCAACCGCACGCGATCCTGATCAACACGGCCCGTGGCGAGCTCGTCGATGAAAACGCACTGGTTGCTGCCCTTTCGCAAAACCGGCTGGCAGGAGCCGGCCTGGATGTTTGGGAAACGCAGCCGCCGGTGAACACGGCCCTTTGCGGCCTGGAAAACACGGTGCTGACCTCCCACATCGGAGCCCACACCCAGGAGGCTACCGCAGCAATGGGTGAGCTGGCAGCTCGAAACCTGGTAAGCGCGCTGGCAGGCGATCTGCCCGAATCGACCGTAAACCCGGAGGTCGGCGCGGTGCGCAAGACCAGACAAGCACCATCAAAACGACCGGTGGCATTTCTCCGGCGCGGATGGAAAGGTAACCATTGAGCATCGTATTGGCTGTCGATATCGGCACCGGTAGCTGCCGCAGCGCGCTGTACAACCCACAGCTCGAGCGCCTCGGCGCCGCAGCGGTGGAGTACGCAACCCGATACCCCCGACCGGGCTGGGCCGAACAGGACCCGGAGGGCGTTTTTTCCGCCGTGCTGCAGGCAGTCTCCGGCGCCATTTCCGAAAGCGGCCTGCGGCCCGCTGAAATCACCGCCCTCACCCTCGATGGCCCGCTTCACACGTGCCTCGGATTGACGGCAGATAAAAAACCGGCAACGCCGGTGCTGACCTGGGAAGATGCCAGGGCTTACCGAGCCGCAGAGAAACTGAAACAAGCGGGCGTTGGCTCTGAAATCTATGAACGGACAGGATGTCCCCTGCACCCGATGTATCCTTCCGCCAAGATCGCCTGGTGGCAGGAGCAGCATCCGGATCTTTTTGCGGACATCAAAACGTTTGCATCGGTAAAGGCGTATGTTCTATATCGGCTCACTGGGGAGCTCCTCGAAGACCAGGCAACGGCATCCGGCTCCGGCTTGTTGAACGTCCACACGCTCGACTGGGATGCGCGGGTGCTTGAACTCACCGGTGTGTCGACGGACCAACTTCCTGCGGTGATCGAACCGGCGCAAATCGTCAACGGTCTGGATCGCTCGATCAGCTCGCAAACGGGTTTGCCGGTTTCAATCCCGGTGGTGGTCGGTTCATCCGATGCAGCCATGTCCAGCCTGGGATCCGGCACCATCGATCCCGAGCAGATGACGGTTATGGTCGGCACCAGCGGCGCCGTTCGCAGACTGGTCAACCGTCCCGCCCTGGATCCGCAGCAGCGAACCTTTTGTTACTACTCCGCAAACGGGGTGTGGTTTGCCGGCGGAGCCATCAACAACGGCGGAATTGCGCTGCGCTGGTTCAGGGATCATTTCGGGGAGCGCGCACGCATCGAGGCCTCACAATCCGGAGAGTCCGTTTACACGGTCTTGTGCCGCTATGCCGATGGTGTGGCGCCTGGTTCCAACGGCCTGTTTTTTCTTCCTTTTCTGGCAGGTGAGCGCAGTCCGCACTGGGGCAGCAATGTGCGGGGCAGCCTCATCGGGCTTTCGCTTCACCATGGTCAGCCTCACGTGATCCGCGCCCTGCTGGAAGGTGTCTGTTATCGCATTCACAGCGTAGCCCAACCACTGGAGGAACTGGTGGGAAATTCCAGGGAGGTGCGCGCCACGGGCGGCTTTGCCCGATCTTCGGTGTGGCTGCAAATCCTGGCGGACGTGATGGGAAGGGAGCTGCTGGTGGCCCGAGAGCCGGAGGGTTCGGTTCTCGGAACGGCCGCCCTGGCTTTCCGGTCGCTGGGCATGATCGATTCATTCCAGTGCCTGCTCGACAAAAACCCGCTGCGGAAGACCATCCGCCCCCGGGATGAGGAGCATCGTTTTTACGCGGCGTCTTTTAAGCGGTATATGCAGCTGTACTGGAAACTGCGACCGGAGTACCAGCAGGGGCAATAGCGGTTATCAGCCGACCGGAAAAGCAGATCGCCCGGAAAAAGAGCGCGACGGCCATATGCACCGCTACCGGGTCCGGTGCCGCCGCAGAGGGTTGCAGGCGGTTGGTCAGCTCACCGCCCTGCCGACAATTTCTTCCATGCGCTCATCGCCTTCCGGCGCTTCGGCTCCGGCTGAAACCATCAACTGTCTGGACATGCCGGACATGAAGGTATCGGAGACCAGTGTGTCGATGTCGGCTGTCCGATGGATCAGGCCATAGCCTTGCATCATCGACAAAACCGCCTTGCCGGAGCTCTGGTAGACAAAGGGATCAAAATCGGTGCGTCCCGGGCGAAACGCTTTCTTGATCGCCGCCAGCGGAACCTGGCTGTACGGCCGGGCGTCCCTGTGCACCCGGGCCAGCGCTTCCTCCCTGCCGGCCGGATCGTTTAACATGATACTGCTTTTCACCGTCGCGCCGTACAATGCGTGCGCCCTGTCCGGATTTTCCTCGAAATAGTCCTTTCGCATGGCCACGATGCAGCAGGGATGGCTCGGCCACAGGTCTTTGGTTATCATCAGTTCGCGACCCGCCTGCTTTTTGATGGCAAAAGTGCCGAGCGGTTCCGGGTTGATGAAGGCATCGATTTCTTTTCGCATCAGGGCCGGGATGAGATATTTCATATGCACGAGTTTGATCGTGATATCGCTGGACGGATCGATGCCGTGCTGCTGAAACATCCGGTTGACCAACAGGCTGTGAACCATAAACGGACTGTGAACGCCGATGGTCTTTCCGGCCAGGTGCTTCGGTTCGTCAATGCCGGTCTGGTTGCCGACCACCAGTACACCGCCGTTTGTACCCGCGATCTGAGCGGTGACCAGCGCCTTTGCATTGCCGGTAAAAGGCCCGACTCCGGAATTGACGGCAAAAAAGACCGGAGAAATCAGTTGACCGACGTCGATTTCTCCATCCAGCAGCCCCTTGGCTACATAGTGCATGTCCATGTATCGGATCTGCGCGCGAATGCCCGCCTTTTCCAGCAAGCCGGTATGAAATGCATGCACCATCGGCAAAGCGCAGTGCGACGGCGCCACGACGCCGATTCGAACCTCTTCCGGGGACAGCGCCATGGCGGACCGCACGCCGGTAGCCATACCGGCGAACCCTGTCAGGCACGCGGTTCCGAAAGCCGCCGAAGCTGTCCTGATGAAATCCCTGCGAGTGATGTGTTTCATGAGTTTCCTCCTGAAGGTGTTTTGTAACGCTCTGGCGGTGTGATGACCGTCGTTCGATCCGTTAGTTGGGAACCGTTAAATCAGCAACATTTGTGCCGAAAGCTGGATTCTGTTATATTTCATATATTTTCAGATAATTACGGTTATACCGCACAGGACCGGCAACCAGGCGCCACGATCTGTTGGGGCAAATAACCCAAATTTGCAGGTAAATTTGACCCAATTGCCCCCCGTTCCGTATTCTGTTATTTTTTTGGAAATGTGGTATCTTTCGCTGGTTGGCAGCCGGCCGTTGTCATCGACCCCCCGCTTCTGTGTGAAACGCTGCCAGCCATGCCGGCAGGAGGGCAGCGGGCGATGGAGACCGGAAATGGCTCGCGTGAAAGGAAAGGTGGACGCGTGAACGAAAATAAAACGTCTGCAGACGAATGCGCGCAGGAAAATGTCCTGAAACAGCTCCTGCATCTGCTGGAGCTCGAAAAGATCGAAGAAAACATCTTTCGCGGCCAGAGCCAGGACCTGGGATTCGGCAGCGTATTCGGCGGGCAGGTACTGGGTCAGGCCCTTTCGGCGGCCTACCGAACCGTATCCGCACAGCGGCGCGCCCACAGTCTGCACGCCTATTTTCTGCGCCCGGGAGATGCCCAACAGCCGATCGTCTACCAGGTGGACCGCATTCGCGACGGCAAGAGCTTTACGACCCGGCGGGTGGTGGCACTGCAGAAAGGGCAGGCCATATTCAACATGTCGGCCTCCTTTCAGGTGGACGAACCGGGATTCGAACACCAGGAGAGTCCGCCGCCGCACATTCCGGGTCCCGAAGGCATTCCTTCCGAACTGGAGCTTGCACGAAGCGTGTCCGACAAGATACCACCGCTGATAAGAGACAAGCTGCTGTGTGGCAAGCCGATCGAGATCCGACCCATAGATCCGATCAATCCTTTTTCACCGGAGAAAAGGGCGCCGGTGCGCTATTCCTGGATCAAAGCGATCGACCGGATGCCCGACGATCCGGCCGCACACCAGTACCTGCTGGCCTACGCGTCGGATTTCGGGTTGGTGATTACTTCCCTTTATCCACACGGTCACAGTTTCTGGGATCCGGATATGCAGGTGGCCAGCCTCGACCACGCCATGTGGTTTCATCGTGATTTTCGCATGGATGACTGGCTGCTGTACATTATGACCAGTCCCAACGCCAACCGGGCAAGAGGGTTGAGCAACGGACGCGTCTACTCCCGGGACGGCAAACTGGTGGCCTCCATTGCCCAGGAGGGATTGATTCGCTATCGGGCTGCAAAAAACACCCACTGAGAAAGTAATACGTTCAGCTGACATATGTCTGCATACGTGATGCCCGGATTGCGTTCGCTTCTGCCCGGGATTCCCGCCGTTATCCCCTTCCCCGCAAGCAATTCTCCCTTGTGGTTCTTTCTTCAACTCCATGCCACTTGTATTACAATGAGTAGTAAAAGAATTATTAATGTAAGTTTTTCAATTGGTTATGATATTATTGCCATACAAAAGATGTTTTTTTTTACCCAGTATTGAGCAATTAATTACCGAACGAGTTTTTTACTTCCCCGGCCATATCTAAATAACTATCTGTTTACTTACATTTTTTCCCTTTTTTTTCTTCTGGCATTATTTTTGCTCTACAAGCACTTGTCTTTCAATAAACCGATTATAACATCTTTTGCATTTCATTGTTTTACAAAATGTTTACCGACCGGGATCTGCGGGCCGATGGCACGTGCACAGGAGAATAATATGAAAATCACAGCGAAAAAGCTGAAAAACGGAATCTGTTGCCGCCTGCGCACCAAATTTCTACTCGGCATCATTGTCCTGCAGTGCATGACCATGATCTGCACGATTCTGGTGGTTGAACGCAAGATGCGGGCAACCATTGAAGAGGAATTCCTGCAGCTCGGAATGGCCATCAGCAAGAATCTTTCCGCGGTCAACACCAGCTTTGTCACCACATACAACTATGTCGGAATCGAACAAAACGTCTCCCAGGCGGTAAAAGACAACGATCTGGCATATGCCATGGTGCAGTTCTTCGACGGCGAGATCGCCGCCTACAGCGGCGACCTGGCGATGAAAAAGAACGCCGTTGTCAGCCGCATCGATGAAAAGGAATTCAGCCGAAAAGATCATCAGATCCGTTACTTCGACGGAATGGACCGCTCGGCGAAAATCTGTGAAATTGCCTCGCCGATTATCATCGGCGATACCAAATGGGCTGTCGTGCGGGTAGGCCTGTCACTTGAAAAGATTCACCTGGTTATCGGCGATACCCGCAGGCTGCTCTTTATTCTTGGGATGGTCGCGCTGGGTCTCGGCTGCACGGCCTCGATCCTGTTTGCCCGGCGCATCACCCGTCCTGTGGCCAGCCTGGTGGAAGAAGTCGAAGCGATCGCTAAAGGTGACTACGAACAGGTGATGAGCATACATACCCACGATGAGATAGGCTTGCTGGCGGATCGCTTCGGCACCATGAAAGAGTCGTTGAAAAACAATATCCAGCTGCTGAAAAATTCCAACCTCGAACTGACCAACACCAACCAACGGCTGCAGAGCCTGTTCAAGGCGAGCCAGGCCATGAATTCGTTCAAAAACCAGTACCGCCTGTACGATCTTATCCTGGACACGGCCATGATGGCAGTCGAAGCACACGGGGCTGCCCTGGTGATGGTCGAACCGGAAGGCTCGGTGCAGGTGGTGGCCAGCATCGTGAAGAAATCCAGCGATCCGGTCACCCGGCAGATTTATCAGAAGCTGCTGACCGAGCAGCTGTTCCTGGGACACCTGCACTCGGTCGACACCAGTCTGGGCGCTTGCTCCTATCAGCTCGAATATCTGGAAAACACGCCGTTTTTTCGCATCTGCATCAGTGCCTATCCGCACCTGGAGATATACTCGCTGCCACTGGGAACCGCGAACAATATCACCGGGTACATCAATTTACTCCGCGACCAGAAGGGCCCGCTGGGCATATCGGAGATACAAACTTTGATCGTGCTCGCCAGTCAGACAACGACTTCTATTGAGAACAGCCATCTCCTCCAGCAGCTGGAGCAGGCGTATTTCAGCTCCATCCGGTCACTGGCCAAAACCCTGGAGTTTAAAGATGAATACACCCAGGGGCATGCAGAGCGGGTCGCCGGCGTCTGTAAGAAGATCGCCATGCGCATGGACATGGACAAGCAGTCGATCAAAACCCTTTACAACGCGGCCCTGCTGCACGACATCGGGAAAATAGGAGTTCTCGAGGGCATTCTCAACAAGGATTCCCATTTGAACAACGAAGAAGTACTTATTCTGAAAAAACACCCGGTGATCGGAGAGGAAATCCTTCGTCCGATCCAGAGCCTGGACAAAGAACGCAAGATCGTGCGCCATCACCATGAGCGAGAGGACGGCCAGGGGTATCCCGACGGCGTGGACGGCCGCCAGCTGTCGCTTTCGGAAAAAATTATTATCGCGGCCGATGCATTCGACGCCATGAATTCCAAACGCAGCTACCGGGTAGCCCTGGAGTCGGAGCGCATCGTCGAAGAGTTGGAATCCAACCGCGGCAAACAGTTCGATCGCCAAGTCGCAGATGTGCTGGTCGACCTTTTTCGCCGGGAAACTCGGCACCTGCCGACCCGCAGCGGTGTCATTTTTCTGCCAATCGGTTCTGTTCAATAAAGTCCAACATTGGAAAATGGAGGTCCTCATGAACAGTCACAGTAAAGCCAGCATGATTCTCGTGAGCCTGTTTATCTTCCTGCTGCAGTCCGTCACATCCGGGCCTGCTCCGGTCGCTGCCGGCCAGAACGAAATCCGCTATGGAGGCAAATACAGCGTTGCTCTCTCCAGCGAGCCCGAAGCGCTCGACCCGGCATTTATCACCGGCATATATGCCGTCACCGTCGCCAACAACCTTTACGACGGGCTGGTCGAATTCGACAAGGATCTGAACATCGTGCCGGCTATCGCCAGGATGTGGAAGATCTCACGAGACCACCGCACTTATTCTTTCGACCTGCGCCGTGGGGTCGAGTTTCACAACGGCCGCGAGGTCACCGCAGATGACTTTGCTTTCTCCATCAGCCGCATTCTCCACCCGGAAACGCACTCACCGGTGGCTTCGCTGTTTTTGAACATTCACGGCGCCAAAGCGTTTCACGAAGGGCGTGCTGACAATGTTTCCGGGCTGGAAGTGTTGGGTCGCTACAAGCTGAAAATCACTTTGGACAAGCCATTTTCGCCTTTTCTTTCCATCCTGGCGATGGTCAACGCCCGTGTAGTGCCGAAAGAAGTCATCGGTCCGGAGTTTTCCAAAAACCCGGTAGGCACCGGCCCGTTTCGCTTCGACCGCTGGCGGGCCCAGCAGGAAATCATACTCACCGCCAATCAGCAATATTACCAGCAGCGTCCCTACCTGGACACTCTCTATTTTCAGATCTACCCCAACATCGAATGGGAAAAGGTCTTTTCCAATTTCGAACGCGGATACCTGGATCATTCGATTATTCCAAGCAACAAGTACGATGAAATCCAATCCAGCCCGGCCTACCTAGCCCGGTATCAGCTGGTGAGCAAACCGACGCTAAGCCTGGTTTACGTTGGCATTAACTGCCGTCAGAAGCCGCTGGACGATCCCAAGGTTCGCCGGGCCCTGACAATGGCTGTGGATACGGACGCGGTAGTAAAAAGTATCACCAAACGCGGCAGTATACCGGCCAGGGGCATTCTGCCTCCGGGCATCGCCGGCTTCGACCCGCGCCTCAAAGGCTACGGCTACAACCCGGTTCAGGCGCGTGAACTGCTGGCACAGGCCGGTTATCCCGGCGGTGAAGGCATTCCCCCGCTGGATATTTGGACCGTGTCTAAATCCGAAAGCGTAAAGGAGGAGTTGGCTGCCTATCGCAAGTACCTGGCTGCCATCGGCATTACGCTAAACCCCCGCGTGGCCGAGAACTGGAAGCACTTCATCCAGATGATCAACGACAAGAAGGTGCCGCTCTACTATGCCGCCTGGTATGCGGACTATCCGGATCCTGACAACTTTCTCTTTGTATTGTGCCATTCGGCCAGCCGCACCAACCGGATGGGATATGAGAATAACACCATCGACCGGTTGCTGGAAAATGCCCGGCAGGAAGTCGATTACATCAAGCGCATTCAAACCTACCGGGACGTCCAAGACCGGGTGATGCAGGACGCCCCGCTGATCCCTCAGCACGTGAACAGTTTCAATTATCTTTTTCAACCGTGGGTGAAGGGGATCGAGGTCAGCTATCTGGGCGCTGCCTATATCCCGTTTCGGAAGATCTGGATCGATTATCTGGCCACCAGCCAGGCGAAAAGGTGATGCATGCGAAAGGAAGTGATTTACAGTCTGCGTATGAGCAGAGAGCTTAGGGATGCACTGAAAAACGCTGCAAAAGATGAAAGCCGAACCGTCGCATCCCTACTGGATAAAATCATCAAGGATTATCTGGCCCAAAAAGGACTGTTGAGCCAGCTGGACGGTGTAAAGGACCAGCGGTGGTTTACCCGCAAGGAAATCTATAAACCGGCAACCATTTTCGTTGACGAAAAATCGGAGCCAAAGAAATTGGAGATCGTTGTGCTCAACATATCACTGGGGGGTGTTTTGATCGGTTATCCGAAGAATTCCGACATTTCCTTTTCTCCGGGCCAGGTTCCCCGCTTCGAGCTGTGCATGAACCTGTCGGAAGAAAAGCGATCGGTTTGTTTCAACTGCGAGGCGAGCCGGATGACCGATTCAGGGTACGGGGTGCAAGTGGCCGCCAGTTTTATCGATGCCGACCCGAACGACCTGCAGCTGCTCCGGTCGTACCTGAACTGATAACAGCTGCCCAACGGCCGGTCAACCGCAGATATTCGTTGGAACAAACGCTGCAAACGACGTTGAAACCACATCCACTAAAAGGAGGTGGCAGATGAAACTCACAAAAATCAAACTAACAGCAGCCCTGGTGATACCGCTACTCGCCATACTCCTGCTGGCATCACCGGTACTGTGCGAAGATGTAAATGTTTCATACAAGATTGTCTCCTTTTATGAAGATGTGACATGGGATGACATCCTCGCATTTGCAGAACACTGGCAAGCAGCCGGAATCACCGTGGTCGAAGAACTGCCCATGTTCAACACGTTGGTGCTGAAAGTGCCGCATGGCGTGTCCTCTCGCGTGCTGGCCGATGATCCCCGGGTCGAAGCAGTGGAAGACGATCATAAAACCATATCGCCGCCGCGGGTTAAGGGTCAGTCCGACAGCTTTATCCAGCCGGTGCAACGGCCGCCATGGGGTCACTACCCCTGGGGCATTCTAAGATTGTATGACCAGCCCTTCGATCCAGAAAAGCTGACCGCCACCTATCGCACCGACTGGCTTCCAAAAGAGATCAAAGCGGCCCTCAACCGAATGCGCTACCGCAAGGTCCGGATCGCCGTATTCGACACCGGCGTGCAGTATTACCATGACAGTCTCTACTGGTCGACCAAGGGCGGAATTGACCTCGTAAACGAGCCAGATCGTCGTCAGCGACTGCGTTACCTCAACTACAGAAGGCCGGTTGACGATAACGGACACGGCACCTACGTGGCCGGAATCATCAGTGCCGCCCTGGACCGGTGGGGAAACTGGGGCCAATGTGGCACGCCGGTGGATCTGTACGCCGTTAAAATCCTTGATCATCAAGCCATGGGGGATCTTTCAAGCATCATCATGGCCTTGCACTGGTCGATCAACAAACAGATCGACATCGTCAATATGAGCATCGGTTTCCGCCAGGACAGCCCCTCGGTTCGAAGGGCGGTAAAAAAGGCCGGCGAACTCGGAATCGTCATGGTCGCTGCGGTGGGAAACCGTTCCAACTGGGATGACAACATCATATTGTCTGCCGACGGTGGAGCTGCTGATGGCGGGGCTGCGGATGGCGGAGCCGCCGACGGGGGAGCTGCCGACGGTGGGGCCGCTGATGGCGGTGCCGCCGACGGAGGAGCTGCCGACGGTGGGGCTGCCGATGGCGGGGCTGCCGATGGCGGTGCTGCCGACGG
>Ga0209536_100000077_pt1 | contig 135205 bp, 120 predicted proteins | sample DeeMarSeWOR28_12_FD_187461 | JGI IMG/M metagenome (GOLD analysis project Ga0209536, IMG submission 187461) | Marine sediment microbial communities from White Oak River estuary, North Carolina - WOR-2-8_12 (SPAdes) (version 2) | ecosystem: Environmental > Aquatic > Marine > Intertidal zone >...
GGCTGTCAACCCCGCCGGTCCGCCGCCGATTATTATCAATTCGTGTTCGTCCATTTGCGTTCCGCCGATTCAGAGGTGTTCCTGGAGCTTCTCCTCGAGCACAGGTTTGGGCAGGGCCCCCGTTGTCCTGTCCACGAGCTCGCCTCCTTTGAAGAACAACAATGTTGGAATGCTCATTATGCCGTGGGCCAGTGCCGTCGCCTGGTTGTTATCGGTGTTGAGCTTTCCGAAGGCCACCCTGCCCTCGTATTCAGACGCCAGCTCCTCGATGACGGGCCCGAGCAAGCGGCATGGTCCGCACCACGGAGCCCAACAGTCGACCACCGTGAACTCATATCTTTTAATGAAATCTAAGAACTCCGCATCAGTGATGTCTACCGGCTTGTTCGGCCACCCTTCCGTGTTCTCGCTCATCGCCAATTCCTCCATCTTTCTTTTCCTGATCTCGTCCAACTCATATTCGAAGTCGTCCAAGCTAAACCCTAGCCTGGCAATCCTCCGCTCTTCTATAAGTTTTTCCCAAAATCAGCCTCTCTCGTGATTCACGACCGAGGGGGCCTTTGCCCTCTTCATTTCACAGCTGGGCGTTCTCTCATAATCGGGTGGGCGGGGAATAATCGCAATCGTCGGTTCACGGCTGAGCGGTCCTTTTATAATTTCGGGGTGGGCGGGAAGTAATCGCAATCGTCGGTTCACGGCTGAGCGGTCCTTTCATAATTTCGGAGTGGGCGGGGAGTAATCGCAATCGTCAACGACGATTGCTCATACCCAGATGGAATGCCGCGCTCTCATCTTCGATTCGGACGCGCCCATCTTTTTTGCCAGGTTCGAGACTATTCCGTCGAGGAATATTTGAGTGCTGTCTTCGAACACCGTGCCCAATGGAGCCAGTTCACTGTCTTCATCTGCTGTTCCGGTCTGAAGATGAATTACTACGCTGGCCGCGTGGGCGAGTTTCGAGTGGTCCCTGGAGGTGATGGCAACCACCGTCGCCCCCACCCTGCGGACTATGTTTGCCGTTTGCACTGCTGACATAGTCTGACCTGTGTTCGAGATGATGATGACGAGGTCGTTGGGTTCGACAATCGGTGTAACCGTCTCGCCGATGAAGAACACCTTTAGGCCGAGTTGCACTAGGCGAATGGCAAAGGACTTGGCAACAAGACCAGACCTGCCGACCCCATAAATGAATATCTTGTCGGTGGCCAGTATCGTATCCATGAACTGGTCCCGTTCCTTGACGTCGCTGGCTTCAAGGGTTTGGGTAATGCGCTCTATTATGTGTTTCTCGGCTTCCTCCACGTTCTCCCTCACTTTTTATCCTTCTTCCTCTGCCTTTCGGCCTTTGCCTCCCGCTTGGCCAGGACCCTCTCCATTATCACTCTCATATACATCGCATCGTGTTCCAGCAGTGGTGAGCCGGATATGATGGTCATGTCAAAATCATTGTCCAGTATGCATTCGGCCAGGGGTTCGAACTTGAGGTCCCCCTTCTTGATGGGTGTGTACCTGATCTCGTTCCCGTCCTCGTGTTCAACGCCTGAGAAATGGGTGTAGTGGTACTTGGAGGAGAATTTCGATATTTTATCGAACAGCTCCTGGAAGTCCTCCTTTTTCTTCAGTGCTCCATTACCCCTTGCATGGATGTGGGGGAAGTTCAGCACAGGTACCGGGCCCTTGACCTCCTCGCAAACCTTGATTATCTCCTTGAAATCGCCGAATATCTCCTGCCGGCCGCTCGTCTCAAGGCCCAGCGGGACCTTGATCTTCCTTTCATCGAACCAGTCCTGTAGGAACTTGATATTATCGATGATGCGCTTGGTGGCCTTTTTTTTGGAAAGGTTGCCATACATGCCCAGGTGGGTCGCAACGATTGTGGCCCCCATCTCCTGGGCGAGGAGGCCGCCCCATCTTATGCTGTCCAGACTGTTTTGTGTTAGGTCGTTGTTTGCCACGAGGTCCATGTAATAAGGGGTGTGTAGAGAGAGCACTACATCGAGGTTGCTGGCAATCTCCCCCAGTTCTTTGAGATGTTGGTAATTGTGGGCGATCGGGTTGATCATCGTGCAGATGACGTCACCCTTCTTTATCTTCTCCTTGAAATCAACGATCGTCCGCCTCTTGCCGCTCCCTCTGAGAACCTCGATGACAAGTTCATCGGTTATGTCATTCGGTACTCTGCCAATGTCCTCGTCGGTCGCGTACCTTTCTACCGTGTTGGTCCTTACCAATTGAATTTCGAGGGCGGTCAATCCCAGGGTGTGTACATCCTCGATTCCGTCCCTCAATGTTCTTCCTTTGCAGGAAAGGGGAATACCAGAGGGACCAAAACGTATCATGCTTCCTCACCAGGTTTCATTGGTTATAGGCTCGCACTATTTAACTATTGAGCAAATAGGTTTAGTAAGTTTCATATACTTGACCCTTTATGTTGAAATCGGCAGGGACCTATATTGTCTGATATAAAACGATTAGTCCTCGATGTGCTGAAGCCACACAACCCTTCGATCATTGAGGTGTCCCAGAAGGTGGGGCAGCTAGAGGGGATTTCTGGAGTGAATTGCACTCTTGACGAGGTCGACCAAGAAACGGAGAGCATCAAGATCACCATCGAAGGCCATTCAATAGACTTTGAGTCGGTGAAAAAGGTGATCGGTGAGTGCGGTGCCGTGATTCACTCGGTCGACAGCGTGTCGTCTGGCAAGAAGCTTGTTGATGAGGTTAAGACGCCGCAAGACGGATAGGGGCTACTGGAGTTTGCGATTGCCCTCTGTACTTTTCAACTCGGCAGCCACACGGCTTATCAGCTCCGCCTTGGAGATGGTCTTCTCAACACGTACAAGACCCTCTTTCTCCCACCAGGCATTGGGATGTGACTTGCTCGGATCAATTGTAGCTTTGAATCCCAGTCTCTTAACCGCTTTGTGCACCTCCTCTGCCGAGGGGCTTTCGATGGACTGGTTCTTCGGTGTGCGCCGGCCCTCCGAGCGGCTTTTCCTGGTATCAAAATAACTCGGCCAGAGAACTATGTGGTCTGCCCTGGTTCTCACCATCGGACCACACCTACCCGACGAGGACCGCGTTGATGATTCCGTCCTGACCCGGTCTCGATGTCACCCTTGCCAGGCCCAGTTCGGTCTGTATCATCGCGCCCTTGGTTATGATGTTCCTCTGGACATAATTCGGGTTCGCCGGGTTGCTTTTGACGGTTTGGATCTTGGTGTTCCTGACCTTGCCGGATTTTGGGTCAAAGACGTTGGCCCGAACGACTGTCATAAGACGCATTTTCTTGTTGTCGCCGCGGGTTCTGTAGCCTTTTGTATTCCTCTCGTCCGTGATGACGGTGAATTGGACCTCTGGTGCGATCTCGAACTTCCTCTTTTTCCGTATCGGTCTGTAGCGGCCGCCCGTCCGCTTCCTCTTTGATTTACCCTGCCACAGTGCCATTGCTTCACCGTTGGAGATGTGCGTAAGTGAGATTGATATAAAAGCATTTCTGGTATGTGATTTTATTACGAAAGCGCGTTTCCTATCATGCCTGGCTGCATCGAACGTGCGGCAGCCATTACATAACTTTTATATGTCCGTATCCTATTCACCGACAAAGTGGTAATTATGGCTGCCAAACAGGGCAAGAGTGAGGACTGGTTTGAAGTCTTGGACAAGGAACTGGACAAGAAGACGGAAACCGCAATGAAGAGCGACGGCGAGCAGACCTCGGAGAAGGACGACCTGAACAAGATCCTTGTTTCGGACTTCTGGAAGATACTGCTCAGGTTCGAGAGGATCAACATTCACTTTTCGATGGAGCCTTCACACACCCTGTTCGCCCAGTTCGAACGGTATCCGTACGAATGGTCGCTGAAGGACAACTTCGATTTCGGCAGCATTAACCTGATCCAGCTAATTGACAGGACAAGGGACCAGGGTCGTGTCGGTGACACGCTCAAGCTGAGATTCTACACCGAGAAGAACGCCACAAACGCCATGCTGACCTTTGAATTCTGTGAGGGGGAACACTACTACAAGTATTCTGGCTGGAAGAGGATCTACGGACAGTACGTGTTGTTGGATACGCCCGTGAAAAAGCTCAGCCTCGAACAATTCCACGCAATACTGGCGGATGTTGTCAGGGTGTGGTATGATTCGCACCTCAAGCGCAACCGTGATGTCATACTCAATCACCTGAAGGAGAATTACGAGAAGGGCGAGACCTTCACCGACTGAGCGGTCTTAGTCGACCCATTCGTTTTCCATTGCCAAGCGGGAGCCCTCTTTCAACCGAATGACGGCCAGCCCCGCTTCCTGAGCCTTCTTTATAATGTCCTTGTCGTTTGTAATGATGTGGGCCTTCTCCTTCTGGGCGAGTTCAAGGACGGCATCGTCCCCAGAAGATTTGGTGGGAATAATCTGCCTGGACCTTGCCAGTTTCAAGGCGGCCTTTGCCTCGCGCAATGACCCGGCAAGCCTCTCCAACTCGCCGATGATCGGTTCCGGTATGATTAACTCGTGATTTCCCACAAGCCTGTCCAGTTCAGCATCGATGTTTAAGTTCGTCTGAAAAGGCATGAGAAGGGCGTTTGTGTCGGCCACAATCTTTATCATGTGATGATTCCGTAGCCTATCAATCTCCATCTGCCGGATATCCTTCGGCTGATGGCCACTCTCTGGTCCTTCTCGGCCGCAACAGGAAGTTTGAGCTTGACGTCTGCAATGTTGTCCCTCGCGCTCGTTACAATTCCGACCGTCGTCGCCGTCCCCACGCTCAGCATCAGCGGCTCGTTGGTCTTTAGGTCCTCGACCTCCTCCTCACTTGACGAGCCCACGACCCTGTCCAGGAGGTTGACGTCCACCGAGAAGTTGTGAAGCGATTCTGGGAGGGCTCCGGGCGCCCCGGCTATCCTGCCGATCAGTGAATCCGATTTGGTGATAGAGGGATCGAGCTTGGTGCCTATCGCTATGAGACCGCCGGGTCTGACCTCCTTGAGAGGGCGCCCGCCCGCATGAAGGGATTCCACGGTGGTTATCAGCGGTTCCCACACCGTCTTGCCCTTCACCTCCGATCTCAGGCCAGGTCTTATCTCTATCTCATCGCCTACATGGATCAATCCAGCTGATAACGTACCGCCGAGGACGCCGCCGACGAGGTCGTCCGGTCGGTTGCCTGGTGTGTTTACATCGAAAGATCTGGCCACAAACATCTTTGGGGATTGGTTCTCGTCTACTTCCGGGCTCGGGATGGTGTCCTGTATCGCTGCCAGCAGGACCTCTATGTTCTCCTCGTGGTGGGCGCAGATCGGGATGATGGGGGCGTTTTCCGCCAGTGTTCCGGAGATGAATTCCTTGATCTGTTTGAAGTTCTCGAGGGCCTCCTCCTCGGTCACGATGTCTATCTTGTTTTGAACTATGATGATGTTCCTGACGTCCGATATCTCCAGAGCCATGAGGTGTTCCTTGGTCTGGGGTTGCGGGCACTTCTCGTTCGCAGCTATGAGCAGAAGAGCGCCGTTCATGATGGCGGCGCCCGAAAGCATGGTCGCCATGAGGGTCTCGTGACCGGGAGCGTCAACAAAGGAACCGCACCTGATCAGCTCGGATTTGGTGTCGCACTTGGGGCACTTATTCTTGGTCGTGTAAGCCTCGACGCCTTGGCACTTTGGGCATTTGTAGAAACAGGCGTCCGCGTATCCGAGTTTGATGGAGATGCCGCGCTTGAGTTCCTCAGAATGACGGTCCGTCCACTCCCCAGTGATGGCTTTCGTGAGGGTCGTCTTGCCGTGGTCAACGTGCCCAATCATCCCGATGTTGACCTCCGGCTGACTCTCGACCTTCATTTTGCCTCCTCTTCCTTATTGGCGAGGAGCTCCTCCACTTTCCTCGGTCCCCTGGTAGTGACCTTCAGATTCAATTGGACGGTGTCGGGGGATACCGTGTTCCCTCTCATGTTCTTCCTGCGCCTCTCACCTTGCATGTGGGGATCGAATCCTAGACCCTTGGAAATCAACAGCTTCTTCCTTCTGGGACCTGGAAGGTCCCTCCTCATCGGAAACCCGTCCTTGTCGCTTCCGCCCGTTATCTCGAGCTTATACCCCGGCATTTCCACGAAGATGCCGTCAATTTTATCCCCAATCTTCTTCCCCAGGATGGCGTTCGCCTGGTTGCCGCTGATCATGCTCTGATACGACTTTCCCGTCTTCGGGTCAGATATGTTCGCTTTGAATTCGACCATCCTTATTACTCCAGTACCGTGGGGTGAAGGCCTAATAAAGTTATTTTATATAAACGTTGAGGGGGGCACTCGGTACTGGCCCAGAATGCGATATTATGTTCTCAGCACTCATAGGGTTCTTCATCGCATGAATGTTACATTCAACTCCGCTGACCCTCTTGTCATCATGGAACAGATTCCATAAACGTGCATGCGATATTAAGCTGTTGTTAATTATCGATACTCCGTACACTTATTACATCTGAATTGTCCCTTTCATTCACGAACTGGAGTTTATGCAAACATTTTCAAATCATACCAATTGCAGAACCACAGTTCGCCTTGTCATCATGGAACAGGTCGCCAATGAATTTATTTGGTTATTAAATGTTGCTTTATTATTATCAAACAGGATTCCCAGTCATATCATTGCTGGTCATATTAGTTAAGTTTATATTTCAGAGCCAATCTAAGGGCAAACGTGCACCCCATCAACGAGATAAGGTCTTCACAATCCTCGAGGCTCGAGGGAAAGCGCATAGTGCTGGGCATCACGGGCAGCATCGCCGCCGTGGAATGCGTTAAACTTGCCAGGGAGCTTGCCAGGCACGGCGCAGAGGTCATTCCGGTCATGTCCGCCTCCTCGGTCAGCATCGTTCATCCGGATGCAATCCATTTTGCCACCGGTCACGAACCGATAATAGAGCTGGACGGCGCCGTGAAGCATGTGGAGCTCTGCGGAGAGTCAAAGGGGAGGGCTGACCTATTGCTCATCGCACCGGCAACCGCCAACACCATCTCCAAGATCGCCACTGGTGTCGATGACACTTCCGTTACCACTATGGCCAGCTGTGCCCTCGGCTCCGGGATGCCCGTTGTCATCGTGCCGGCCATGCACACGACGATGTACACGCACGACATCATCAAGGACAATATCAAGCGGCTGGAGAAGCTGGGCGTTGGGTTTGTGGGGCCGGTCATGGAGGAGAAGAAGGCCAAGATGGCGGCTCAGGACGAAATCGTCCAAGCCGTGTCGAGGGTCCTGGGACCCGGCGACTTAAAAAATCGTAAGGTCCTCGTGATCACAGGCCCGACAAGAGAGCCCATCGACGATGTTAGGTTCATCACCAATTCTTCAAGCGGCAGGACGGGCATCGAGTTCGCCCTCGAAGCCCATCGACGGGGGGCCCGGGTCGAGGTCTGGGCGGCACGTGGCATCGAAGTGCCCGGAAGCCTCGAGTGCAAGGTATTCTCTAACGTTCGAGACCTGGAGAATATGGTGAATAAGGCTCGGGCTGACATAATCATAGTGCCGGCCGCGATCTCCGACTTCACCGTCGAGAAGACCGAAGGCAAGATATCGTCTTCCGAGTCGGCTTCCCTTACCCTTAAACCAGCAAAGAAGATAATCAGGGTCCTCAGGGCGAAGAACAACGGCAGGATAGTCGGTTTCAAAGCGGAGGTTGGCATATCCGAGCCCGAGCTGGAGAAGAGGGCGCGGCACAGGATGAAGGAGTATGGACTTGACATGATTGTTGCCAACCTGCTTGATGATGTCGGGGAGGACGACACTAAGGTGCTTATCCTTTCTCCCGGGGAAAAGGTGGTCAGGTTCACGGGGACGAAGGCCGAGCTGGCAGAGAGAATATTCGATTCGCTAGCGGAGTGCTGAGATGCGCGCCTTCTGCCCCGGTCACATCACTGGTTTCTTCACCATCGATGACGCTTACCCCGATATGTTGAGGGGGGGGTCGCGCGGGGCCGGGTTCTGCGTGAAGGCGGGTGCAACAGCAGACGTTGAATATGATGAGGCCAGTGATTTGAAAATCGCTGTTTCAATAAACGGCGTAGACAATCCCGCGCCTGTTACCCGAAGGGGTATTGAGAACCTTTTACAGGAGATTGAGGGCCACATAGTGGTTGACATCAAGCTCGACGCCCCCCTCAACCAGGGCTTCGGCCTGAGCTCCGCGGGAACGTTCGCTGCCTGTCTGGCCCTGACTCATATTCTTGATATGGATAACGCACAGCAAAGGGCCCTCGAGGCCACCCACCTTTCCGAGGTCGGTCTCGGGACCGGGCTCGGTGATGCGGTCGCCCAAAGCATCGGCGGTGCGGTCATACGCGAGACTCCTGGGGTTGGGGCGTTCGGCCGGGTTCGTAATTTTCCTATCGATCACAATGAGGTGTGCGTCTGCATTTTGGGCGATGGAATGAACACGGAGGACATCATTACCTCAGAGCGACACAAGAAGACAATCATAGGCGCCGGCAACAAGTGCCTGGAAGAGTTCTTGCTTGACTCGGGATTCGAAAACTTCATCTCGTTATCAAACCGCTTCGCCAATGAAACGGGGCTGCTCACAGGCCGGATGCGCGAGGTCCTGGACAATCATCCAGGAAAGGGAAGCATGGTCATGCTGGGCAACGCGGTGTTCGCCTTCGGCGATTGCGGTGGAGAGCTGGAGAGCTTCGGTTCGGTGATCAGAACAGAGATGTCGCATTCCGGGGCCAGACTGGTTGATTCTGGATGAGGGCCGGTTGGTTTTGGTAATAATCACCTTACTGCTTACATATGACCGGTGTCTTTAACCCTGAAATCTGGTGACAATACTCCTATTCGCTGAGGGTGAATAACTGGTCGTCCTCCCCCACGTCGAAGAGGCCGAGTCGGGCGCCGGCGTCCAGCCACCCGTGGGCATAGTTCACGCAAGCGAAGGCGTTGACGTGATCGCCCTCGTCGAAGAAGTGGCCCGCGTCATTAAAATAGGCCTTTGCCATCCTGTAGAAGTCATCGGCCATCGTCCTGTGGAAGGACCTCTCCGGCGGACTGATCCTCGCCTTGGCCAGTGCCTTCTCCGTCTTCTCCAGGTAGGCCTTCAGGTGTTCGACCGACACTTCCGCCCTTGTCATCCCTCGCACGAATGGGCTTCCTGTTTATTAGGGCATCGGCCTTCATGTGGAATCTGTCTATCCAGTCGGGCTTCCATCGCTTGCGCAGCACCCGCTTCTTCCTCTCCCTTCGTAGGCTGTAGATATAGACTATCACCAGTGCTAGATAGCTTACCGCCAGGACCCGGTAATCTACCCAGCTGATACCCGATATGTAGAGGTCGGGCAGCAGCGGATAGAGGAACCGTGTGCCGAAATAGCCGTCGTGCACCGGTATGTCCATCATGATATGGATGAACCAGCCCGAAAGGGCGGGAAGCAGCTTTGGTTTGTACTTCCAGACTATCAGAGCCACCACGCCGAGGGTCACGAAGCTGTGGAGCGTGAAGTAGATGACCAGGAGAACACCGGGCATTTTCGGAAGGGCCTGGGGAAAGTCTACGAGCGGCGGAGTTCCCAGCAAAACGTAAAGGATGATGAGGAGGAACCCGAAGTCCGGAAGGACCGCGAACAGCAGGCCCTCGTCCCTCCACAGCTTGTTCCTGAAAGGCACATACGCCCAAAGGACGTGCGAGAAGATGTCCATTGGTCAGGAATCAGTGTTACCGTTATAATAAATTCGTTGACTGATCGGATGTACTCAATCTACGATAGAATATTAGGCCAATCTCCAAGTCTTATCGCTTAAATTAAATATTAAAATCCAAACATTCAACCTACAATCGACGAGTCTATTCGATGACCTTGACCGACTCACCGCCGTGCCTCGTCTCCCGCGGCCTTACCCTCACGAACAGCGGTACCTGGACACCGCCGCCGCAGACTATCGCGATGCCGATGGGCAGCTGCTGTATCTCCTCGGTCACGCCCGTCGTCAGGCCCTCAACAGAGGAAATCACCGCCTTCAGGTCGTTGGGATTCGTAATCTTGAGTATCACCTGTGTGTTGCACTGGCTGAGCACGTTCTTGTCTACCTTGGCCGCTCTTTGAGTGATTATGACGAGGCCGAGGCCGAACTTGCGGCCCTCGGAGGCGATGGTCCGCATTATTTTTGAGCAGGAGGCCTGGCCCTGCTGCGGGCAGTAGTTGTGCGCCTCCTCAGTGACGATGAGCATCGGCGGTATCGCGTTGATCTTCCTCATCTCGAACAGGGACGTCATGATACGATTGACTATCAATTGGGCGATGTCGGGCGGCGAACCGCGAAGGTTCAGGATCGTGGTCTTGCCCTTGCTGATTAGTTCATCCAGCTTGGTCCCGCGGTCAGCGAAGATGTCAATCTCGTTCAGGTATTGGAGCTCGTGCAGGAGGTTGTCGTTCTTGCTGTCCTCCTGGGCTTCGAGCGTGCGTATCAGGTCCTGTAAGGAATAATCTGGCTTGTTGGCCCTGAGCATCTCGATTGCGTTCTTCAATGAGGTCAGGGCCTGGCGCATGTTCTTGATGTTCGTCAGGGCCAGTATATCCCTGGCATCGAGGTTGGAAAGGGTGAACTTAAGCGGTTGGGCGCTCGAGTTCACCTTGGTGTCGGGGGAGAACTCGATTATCTTGCCCCCGTAACCCTTGGGCGAAATACCGAACCGGGCGGCATAATCCGACGACTCGCCCGCATCCCTGAGAGAGCCGTACTCGCCGTGGGGGTCAATGACCAGGACCGTCACGTCGTGCTTGATCAGCTCCTCCACAAGAACGCCGGTCATGTAGCTCTTGCCCCCGCCCGTCTTGGCCAATACGCTCACGTGCTTCTGTACCATTTCGTTTATGTCGAGTTGGATCTGGACGTCGTGACCGTTCAGCATGCCGATGTAGGCACCCGTCTTGTCGTTGTGCCTGATCCCGATGACCTCGGTTATCAGTGAATCCTCCGCCCTGGTGACGGGTGTGCCCGCCTTGAACGGGACCTTGGGCGTTTGCAGGAGCCCGCGGTCGTCCCGATACCCGATGACGTTGACCATGGCCAGGACCTTCTCTTGTATGTCCATCTCTTCGCCTTGGGACATCTGGATTGCCTTGTCGAGTGAGAGGTCCGTCTTCCTCTCCATCTTGTCCACCTGGCCGAGGATCTCGCCGCAGGTCTGGTGTTTAATCATGACGTACTCGCCCTTCTCGAGGGGCGCTGTAACGCTGCACTTGAGCTCCGATGTGCCCACATCACCGTACACTATGCCAACCATCCCGTGGGGCATGTCTCCGGTTTCGTATGCGGTACCGAAGCCCTCTGCTTCCTCATCCTCGTGGACGGCATCCAAGTTCTCGACCGTCTCTTCATCAAAATCTGAATTCGACTGCATCCCATCCATCATTCGACCTATATATCGAGAATAGGATATAAATCTTGTTATAGTAATCCGGCTAGATGCTTGTCCAATATTCTCTCAGGTGGGCCCTCAGGTCCCCGATCATCGCCTCGGTGCAACTTGTGAGGCCCTCGTTATCGGGCTCGTGTAAATGCCCGGGTTCTTCCGGTGATGCCGATTTATAATCAATATCCAGGCCCTCTAGGCCACAGAACAGTGCCAGCCAACCGTAAATCACCATGTTCCCGTACCCGCTCACCATCATGTCGAGGAGCCTTCCGCACGTGGCGTCCGATATCGCGCTTACGCTCTTTCCCAGCTTATACAGGCCATCTAGGTCCAGGCCCAGGTTGGTGAGCGCGTCCGCATGATAGGGGTCCGAGCCGCCGTTCCGGATAATGACGTCAGGGGCGAATTCTTTCGAGATGGGCGTGACTATCTCGTCGAACACAAGGTCGTATTGCCCGGTTCCGGCATACGGCGGCATGGGCAGGTTCACGGTGTAGCCCTTCCCCTCGTTCTTCCCTATCTCCCATGTGAAGCCCTTTCCCGGATAAAGGGTCCGCGGGTCCTGGTGTATGGATACAAAGAGTACGTTGGGATTCGTATAGAATACGTCCATCGTACCGTTGCCCTGGTGAGCGTCCGTGTCCAATATCAGGATGCGTCTCAGACCGTGCCTTTTAATCAGGGCCTCTGCAACTATGGCAACGTCGTTGTAGACGCAGAAACCCTCTCCGTAATCGCGGCCTGCATGATGGAAACCGCCGAAGGTGTGTGCCGTATTTTCTGCCCCCTCAACGAGTAATTTTGCTGCCTGAAGGCCTGAGCCGGTTATTAAGGCCTGGATCTCGACAACGGAGGGCGTCACGGGCGTGTCCATGCTGAGGTAACCGCCCGTTTCCTCGTAGAACTTCACTAGTTTCAAATATTCGGGGGTGTGAACCAACAACAGGTCTTCCTCTTTGGCCGTCTCAAGCGGTAGGAACTCGCACTTGTCCATGACACTTGACTTCTCCAGGAGCGCCGTATAGCTCTCGAACCTCTCGCCCGTGAACGGGTGCCCGGGACCGAAGTTAAAATTGGCCAGCTGGCTACTATAGAATATCGGTATCGACACTGCCAATGCCTCTGAACGATTACGGGCGCGCCTTGCCCTGTATTCGGTCGGCCTTCTCTCTCAGCTGCCTTACCTTGGCCCTCATCTTACTGATTTCCATCTCCTTTCTCTGTATTTTTGCCTCGATCTTGGTGGCCTTCGCCACCAATTTCGCTGCCTTGGCCTGGGCCTTGGCCTGTTTCTCGACCTGCTTCGCGTCCTTCACCTTCTGCTTGGCCTCGCGCTGCCGCACCTTTGCATCCCTGGTCTGTTGATCCATAATTATCATTAACTGAATAGGCAAGACCCGATATAAGCTTTCCCAAGGTTCACAGACCTTAACGGTGCTCGGGGTGAACGGCGCTCCTAATCAACTTCAGACAGCCACTCCACTATTCGTTTAACCCCGTTGATGGTCTTTATGCAATATTTCTCAGTAAAATCATCGGGCAGATCCTCGTGCAAGGCTATGTTCTCGCTTGCAGCCAGCGCCTTTCCTCCGTCGAAGTTACAATATGATATCCTCGCAGTGAGCTCGGTCGGCGGTCGCGCGAACGCATCCCCCGGAATGATGGCCACATGCTTCTCCTTCAACAGGGATTCGCATAGATCTGTACTCCCTTCGATCCCCTTTTTATCCCTTAGTTTATCTGCAAATGGTGAGAAGTCCGGGAATAGGTAGAAGGCGCCTTCTGGCGGGTGGAGCTTGACCCCTGCGTCGGTAAGGATCTGCGCGCATTCGTTCGCCACGGTGGCATATATGCGCCTGGTATGCCAAAGCGTCCGCTCGATTGACAGTCCGCCCTGGAAGGCACGTATTGCCGCGTATTGAATGGGGCCGCTGACAGAGGTGTAGGTCTGGCTGGCGGCCTTTGCCATGCCCTCCATCAGCCATGTCAGGTCATCCGGGAATGTGAATGTGCCCAAACGATATCCGCCTGCGCTGCACCATTTTGACATCCCCGAACTTATTATTGTGCCCTCCGGATAGAACCTGGCCACCGAGATGTGTTCGCCCTTGTGATGCAGTTGTCCGTATATCTCATCCGACAGCAGCACCACCTCATATTGCCTGGCCACCTCGGCGATCTCCTTGAGCTCTTCTACGGTATACGTGAGGCCGTCCGGGTTTCCCGGATAGTTAAGAACGAGGATGCGCGGCCGGTAGGCGTCGTGCTCGCTTTCCAACAGCTCCCTTAACCGCTCCGCCGTCATGTTCCAGTGGTCCTCAAAGGTCGTGTTGACAATGCGGACGTTCCTGCCAATGATCTGCGCCTGCGGTATATAAGACACCCAGCAGGGAGACGGCACTATGATCTCGCCGTAATACACGAGAAGGAGCATGAACATAAGCTGTTTGGACCCCGGGCCTATGAGCACGTTCTCGGCCACGTCCTCGACGCCGTCCTTGTTCCTGTGGTACTCCGCAACCTCCTTTCTCAGTTCGGGGAGGCCTTTGACCGGCATGTACTTGCCCTTGTCAGCGTGGTGCTTCAGTGCGTCTACGACCGGGGTGGGGACGGGAAACGGCGACTGGCCTATGGTCATATTGTACACTTCAATGCCCTGTTTGCTCAGCTCATTGGACCTCTCGTTCAAGGCCAATGTCGGCGACTCCTCGAGGCCCCTGATGTTCAGGTTGAGGCTCACGTGCCTGTCGATGTTCATATTGCCACCTTGTGGTTGGATTACCAATCTCCCATTTAATAGTTCTGGGGGTAGGGTACCGATAAGATAATTAACCTAACATATTTGCGCAAGTGTATGAAGGTGCTCGTCGAATCCTACGGTTGTACGCTCAACAGGGGCGAGGGCGAAGAGTTCTCGCAAGCAGTGTTGGAATCCGGGTATGGCCTAACCGATGACGTGGATGATGCCGATGCCGCGGTCCTCTTCACCTGCGGTGTCATAGAGACCACGGAACGTCGCATGCTCAAGCGGATCAGAGAACTGGCCGGATTCGAGAAGCTGTTGATATGCGGCTGTCTCGGTAACATCGCCCCGGAGAAGATTCTCGCGGTGGCCCCGAAGGCCATACTGATACAACCGACCGATAATCCAGCCGCGTTGGAACATCTTGGGGCCAATGTCAGAACCGCATCTGCGGTAACTTACATACAATCCCCAATCGGAATATTGCCTGTTGCCAGCGGTTGCCTTGGTGATTGTGCTTATTGCGTCACGAAAGCCGCCAGGGGGGAGTTGAAGAGCCGGCCAGTGAACGACATCGTTGACAGGGCCAAGCACCTGATCGGGCGCGGCACAGTCGAGCTTCAGGTTTGCGCGCAGGACACGGTCATATACGGCAGGGACATCTCGAGTGACCTTAACACGCTCGTCTCCGCCCTGACAAAGCTTGACGGGGAATTCATGATCCGAATAGGCATGATGAACCCAAGGTATGCCAAACACGTTCTTGACGATATTATCGAGTTATATACACACGATAAGGTCTTCAGATTCCTGCACTTGCCCGTCCAATCTGGAAGCGACGCCGTTCTGGATAGGATGGATCGCGGTTACGCGGCTGAGGACTTCGTCAGAATACTCGATACATTCAGAGGGGCCTATCCGGATTCTACGATATCCACGGACATTATCGTTGGATTTCCAGGAGAGACGGACGAAGATCACGATGAAACGCTAGAGTTGATAAGAAAGACTGTGCCGGATATCGTGAACGTAACAAGGTTCTCGACCAGACCCAACACTCCTGCGGCTGAAATGGGGGAGCAAGTTGTCAGCAGAATCGCAAAGGAGAGGTCCCGAAGCTTGACTGATCTGAGATTCGATATTCTGTCAAAGAAGTTTGATGGGAGGGTCGGTGACACGGTCAAGGCACTGGCGACTGAGCGCCGTCAACCAGGGACAACATTCCTCAGGACTCGAGACTACTGGCCCATTGTTATTAAGAACCATATGCCCCTGGGACACTGGTATGAAGTGACCGTAATTGGTCATGAAAAGACGCATCTCAGAGGAGAGGTCTATCCAAACCATTAAAAATCAGGGAGTTTTTAGGGTGTTTGTGATTCGGTGCGCCAATGCGGGAGCGCTGAACTATTTACCACCGCATCATATTCACTGTAATCAACCGCAATATGCCCCGGTAGTGTAGTGGCCTATCATCCGGGCCTGTCGAGCCCGGGACTCGGATTCAAATTCCGGCCGGGGCGCTGCTTGATTTTTTTAAGTTAGTACATGTATTCTGTAAAATCAAGCCAGACCAACTACGAATTGACAAATTTCGCGACTAAGAAGTTGGTCCAGGCAGACAAACTAGCGATTGCCTTCATTTTAATACGAAGTCTGTTTGTCGGTTTGACACGCGTGGATATTGATAAAGAGTCGTACTCCAAAACCCTTATCTCTCTCTGGCCCATGTGCAACCAATGAACGAATTGGTCTGGCCCGGATTTATTCTGTCAATTCTAACCATCTTGGTCCTTTCAAGATGGCACCTCGGGTTCTCATTGTTCGCCGCATCCTTGGTCTTGGCCTACTTCACAATGGCCCCCGACGACTTTTGGGGTGTGGGAACGGATACCTTCACTGATATTGGAATACTGTTCCTGGCACTCGCCGTAGCCCTCATCCCGATGATAGGAGGCATCATGGAGGCGTCCGGTCAGATGAAGAGCCTTGTTAACAATCTGAGGATCCGCAGGCGCGCGTTCCTGGGCATCTCCCCCGCGTTGGTCGGCATGCTGCCCATGCCGGGCGGAGCCTTGCTCTCCGCCCCGCTGGTTAGGAGAGGGGGGGAAGGTGTCCGCGGCGACACGAAGGTCGCCCTCAACGTCTGGTTCAGGCACGTGATATATCTTGTCTATCCCCTCAGCACGGCGCTGATCGTGGCCACTTACCTGGCAGGCCTGGGTGTTTACGAGGTCATACCCTATCTCTTCCCCTTCTTCGCTTTCACCATATTGATCGGATACCTCTTCTTCCTCAGGGAGGCCGAGGGCAGGATATCCGGTCCCGAGCCCTTCTCCAGAAAGGGCCTGTTTATCCCGCTGGGCGTTCTGATGGCCGCGCCCATCTTCGATTTCATACTTTTCCGGGGAATCGGTGTTCCGATAAGGGAGTCGGCCCTTGTCACCGGCGTTATGATTTCATTGGTCCTTGCCTATTATTTTTCCCGTCTTCCGGCCTCGAAGGTTTCCGTTGTGGCAAAGAAGATGAAGCCGTGGAACTTCGGGTTGATAATCCTTGGGATGTTCCTCTTCCTGGGCGTGTTCCTGAGGTCCGGGGTTCCCGAGCTGATAGCCTCCCTCGACCTGTCCGCTGTTGGCTTGTGCGTGGGATTCGGTTTCCTACTGGGTTTGGTTACCGGCAGGATACAGGTCCCGGCCTCGATAATAATCCCCATCTACCTCGGGACGACCGGGCTCGGTGCGATGGCGCCCCTCCACTTCGCCATCTGCTACATCAGCATATTCATGGGTTATCTGATATCGCCCGTCCACCCCTGCATATCTGTTTCGCTCGAGTACTTCAGGGTTGACCTGAAGGCCTTTCTGAAGAAGATAGTGCCTCCTGCCCTGATAATACTAATAGTGGCACTGGCCCTTGCCCTGGTGTTCATGTGAACCTGATTTGGTCATTGGATGGCCCATACTTATTTGAAAAATACCCCATCCCCTGCATTATGTCAATATTCATCAGTGGCAGTGAACTGGAAACGGCCCCTGTCTTTCCCCACGAGTTTCTTGATCGATTTCTCTGATGAACGTCCTTTGGGCATCCGCATCATGAGCACACCGAAACTCGGCCTCTCGGGTGCCAGGTCCACCGAACCCAATGCTTTGATTACGTCGTCCCTGCTGTGGGATAGGCAGGTGATGTTCCTGCGCTGGTACCTGTTCTCGATGGCCCTGACGCATCCGGGGATGTTACTGGATATGGGGCAAAATATCTCCCGAATGACCACTCCCCTCTTGCCTGACAGGACCAGGGCATAACCCAATGGCTCGTCATCACGTGTGAAGACATTGATCTCGGAGATGTACGGGAACCATAGGCACCTTGTCTCCACGAACTTGGGGTGGCGGTGGACGAAACCGAAGGCGCCCTTGCTGAACGTCCTGTATAGCTCGAACATCTGGGTCGTGCTCCGCTTCCTGATGTTGACCCTGATGCCCTCCCTCTTGTACTTGCGTATGGGGCGTTGGTTCCAACCGTACGGCTGAACATGATGGTACCCAAGGGACACGTATAGGCCATGTGCGACCAGCGACCTCATCGTGCTCAATGCGAAGATGCCGGCGCCGTCCTCCCTCATCTGCTCGTGGACGCGCTCCATGAGCTTCCTGGCAACGCCCTTTTGGGTCTTGTCCGGCTGGGTCGTGACCCCCCAGATATAACCGAGCTTCATCGGTCCTTCGGCCGTCTGGATGGTCGGGTAGGCCGCGCCCACCTGGCCTATGACGTCTTCGTCATCGACCGCGTACATGGCGAACCAGTCCGGGCAGTTCTTGTCCTGCCTCCTGAGCTTCCTGACGCTGTACGCGTCAAGATTCCATCCGAAACCCGCCAACGCGAGATTGGCGACCGCCCGCGGGTCGACCTCGTCGTATGTCCTGAACCGCATCATGCGTGACATTGGGAATTGCCATATCAATATTGCGTAGAACTCTAATTGCCGGGATGCCGGCCCGACCTACCGATCAATCGATTCCGATGACCACGAGCGTTTCCGTCGTAATAATCCCGGGTATGTTACGCACCTCCTTGACCACGGTTGAGAGCATGCGGGCGATGTTGTCGCCCTCGATGCACACCACCATGTCATATGACCCCGTAACCGAGTCCACCGCCTTGACGCCCTTCACCTTGTGCAGCCCGGCTATGGTCTCCTGCAACGAATCGGCGTTGATCTTCGCCAGGACGTAGATGCGCTCCATGCTGCGGTAAAACGACAATCGCCATAAATCCCTTTTGGACAACAGATTATTTATGAGAGTAACCAATATGGGAAACGGGATGCGTGTGATGGGAAAGACGGCGTTATCGGTGATTCTGGTCATAGGCTTAATGATTGGAGGCGCGGCCATTATCACGCCAGTGAGCGTGGGTGATGCCCAAGAAAAGCAGCGTGTGCTGGCCCCGCACGCGCCCATCAGAATAGACAGCGATGCCGATTTTCCCGGCGTCGCGACAGGGGGAGATGGGAGTGCTGCCACGCCGTGGGAGATTGAGAATTACGAGATCAACGGCACCGGAACTGGCCCCTGCATCTACGTGGCGAATACGACGGACCACTTTAACATAATGAATTGTACGCTAAATAATTCAAGAGGCCAAGCCTTATATCCGTTTTTCATGGGCGGGGGAATTGTAATCAGCAATTCATCTTTTAGTACAGTGCATAACAATACTCTGGTTAACAATTCGTACGGAATATTGATACACGATTGTTTCATGATCAATGTTACTCAGAATGATGCTCACAACAATATGGACAATGGAATTCAATTATCCGATTCTTACAATTGTACTATTGAGAATAATACACTAATGGATAACAACATAGGTTTCAATGCTTCAATCGTTTTGTATACTAATTTATTATTTCATAACGGGTTTTTTAACAATACAGTTAATATAGTAGATGACGGGGCCATGATTTGGGATGGTGATTACCCGCTTGGGGGCAATTACTATGACACTCATACTGGCCCTGATGCGGATCTTGATGGAGTCTGTGACAATCCATACATTATTGACGGAAATTCGATAGACAGGTATCCTTTGATGGCTCCCTATGCTGGTCAGTCATTTGCCGAAGGGCTTCCCCCTTACGCCCTTGGCTTCTCGCCAAACGGTACCCTCGCCCCCATCTATTCACCAATCATGATTCATTGGAACGAAACGATGAACTGGACGTCAGTGGAAGAGGCCTTCAATTACACTGACAATGTAACCGTTTGGAACTCCTCGAATGGCACGTGGGCCCATAATTACACGGCGAATACGTCTGTGTTTACCCCAACTGAAGCACTGAACTATTCTACAGAGTATTGGGTGAATATCAATGTCACAGCCAAGGACCTGGCGAACAACCTTCTTGATCAAGATAAAAACGGCACCGGCGGCTATTGGCCGGCTGATGTCCTATCTTGGAACTTCACCACAATTTACGAGGATGTGTATCTGCCCTTCGCCAAGGCCCACGGCCCCAACGGCACCGCTGTGCCGATCGATGCTCAGTTCGTCATCGTCTGGAACGAGACCATGAACTGGACGTCCGTCGAGGAGGCGTTCGGTTATTCGAACGGAACTACCGTGTTCGACAGCTCCGATGGGATGTGGAGCCATATTGAATCCACGAACACGTCAACGTTCACACCGTCGGCATATCTGATGCTGGATACGACTTACGACGTCTCCATCAACAGTTCCGCGACCGATATAAATGGTAATAATCTTGATGGTAACAAGAACGGCACCGTAGATGACTGGCCCGAGGACGTATTAACGTGGAACTTCACGACGGGGGAGCCTCCGCCCGTCGTTCTCTCGACATATCCGGATGACGGTTTGACCGAGGTGGACCCGAACACCGAGATAATGGTCCAGTTCTCAAAGCCCATGCACATGGCCTTCACCCAGAACGGCTTCAGTGTATCTGACGGATTGACGAACCTGACGGTCGCTGACGGGACCGTGACCTGGAATCCCGCGATGACCATCATGACGTTCCAGCCGGCATCGGCCCTGGCGAACAACACGACGCATACCATTTTGCTGGACAGCTTGTGGGTCAGGGACCAGGGCGGCTCTAATCTGGACGGGGATAGGGACGGCGTCGGCGGAGATAACTTCACATCCCAGTTCACGACCTGGTTGGACCCGCCCCTTCCGAAGGTGATACACACCAATCCCCCGGACGGCTCGTCCAACATCCCAGCGAACATGATACTGAATCTGATATTCAACATCGAGATGAACACGGCCTCCGTCGAGGATGCTTTCAGCTATACAAACGGAATCCTAGAAAAGGATTCGTCCAGCGGTACTGTAGAGTGGTTCGACGATGACAAGGTCTTCTCCTTCAGGCCTGCGGTCATACTAGACTATGATGCCGTCTATACTGTTACATTGAACTCATCGGCCCGTTCGGCCTATGACATGCCATTAGACGGCAACGGCAACGACGTTATCGAGGTTGGGGATGATCACGTCTTCTCTTTTTCCACGGCGCCCAAACCGCCGGAGGTGACCTCCTCGTATCCTATCAACGGTGACATAGGTGTGCCGGTCGACATCGGCGCCATCATGCTGAACTTCAGCAAATCCATGGATACGGTATCGGTTCTCAACGGGCTGACTGTCACGCCGACCTTCGGGTTCACATCCGTATGGCAGGGTCAGGACATGAACCTCACGCTGGTCCTCAATCAAACACTTGCCGAGGCTACTCAGTATTTGATTTCGATCCATGGTTTGGCAACGGATGTGGACGGTAACAGGATCGACGGCAACGGTGACGGGCTTGGCGGGGATGAATACATGCTCCGGTTCACCGTTGCCAGCAGCATTGACCAGACGCCTCCGGTCGTCGAGGACGTATTTCCCGACCATAATTCGACTGGCGTGCTCATCAACACATTCATTGCCGTGGATTTCAGCAAGGTGATGAACAGGACGGCCGTGGAAAATGCGTTCACTGTAATGAATGGCTCTACGACCGTTAACGGCTCATTTTCCTGGAGCGTTAGCGGGACGGCCTTCAAGTTCACACCCACCTCGGCTCTGGCCTACAATACGACCTACACGGCTAGGCTGTCTGCTTCTGCCAGTGACCTTGACGGCAACACCATCGGCAATGATGTCGCTTGGCAATTCGTTACCGAGTCAGAATCGGCCGGATCCTCACTGGATGAGATCTGGTGGCTTCTGGCTGTCATATTCATGTTATCCGTCATCATATGCGCCCAATACATCAGGGGCCGCGCTCTGCGCATGAAGATGAGGCGCGCTAACGTCGAGATCAAGAAGCTGAGGAAGGAGCTGGGGAAAAGATCGGCCGACCAAACAGATGCTTCTGTAGACAAGGCGACGAACGGGGATGCGGGTGAAATCCCGGATGCCTTGTCCAACACACAGGGTGTTGAGGAGAAGGGACCAGGAGGAAAGCCATCCGTTACAAATGACACTACGCCAGAGGGCGGACCTCCGGAGAATAAACCCTAAGTGTGTCCCTCGGCCGTAACAGGAAACCTCATCGTAAGCTCAGCTATCTCCGTACCCTGACCCTGGCCGAGGGGGTGTTGGACGCGTGGGTTGTTCTCCAGTCATCCACAGGCGTCACGCCTTTGTCCTGGAGGGACCCATAGAGCGCCCGCGTCTCTTTTCGAAGACGACCCCCATATGCATCGCGCATCACCTCGGCATTCGAAGAATCCCGCATCTGCACGACCTTCGCAGGGGCGTACATCAATGTCTTTCATCGGAAATATAGTTTACTGATTGGTGGTTGTGGTAAGGATCACGGAATTGTTACAATTCGTTGACGGCAAACCAGACTGCGGCAGACGTCATGTGTATCCAGTATGAGTACCCTGGATACATCGGGTCGGTCGCTCCCATTGTCGATATGTAATACGGCGCGGCCGGGTTGAATCTCTCCACAATGTCATATGGGAGTCCTGTCAGCGCTTGACTCACTATCTTGACGTCATGATGCGGGTATGCAACCAGGTTCCAACCCTCTAGAAGATATATTGATATGTTCGTGACGGTTCCGGTGGATGTGTAACTTTCCGGTGCGACTACGTTTATCCAAATTCCCGTTGTTTGATTCACATAACCCAGCGTGTTGAGTTGCGGGGGCCTGTCGGTGTGGTTGCTTTTCCATGGGTGGGCGGGGTCGTAGATATCATATATCATGGCAGCGTTCCAGTCGACTGTACTGAGCGGGCCGGCAAGGGTCGAGTTCCCCTCAATGAATGGGTTGCCCACGAGGTTCCAACCTTGGGCGGCGTTGTTGCCGATCTTGCCAACGATTTGCGGACATTCGGAATACTGGCCCACCTTGTCCACGGACCTTATTCTATAGTAATAATTGTTATCATCCTCATCTCCGATCCCGTTCTCGACGAAGGCCGTGTCATTCATTATCAGATATGTTACCCAGGGAGTAAGTCCAGATAGGCTGTTGGCGCGGCATATCTCATAGTGGAGGATGTCGGTTGACGTTGACGGCGCCCAGTTGACCTCCAGGCCGGTTTGGTAATCTGCCATGCTTATGTTAGCATATAAAATTCTATATTTACCGTCCCCCGCATATCCCGAGTACCAAAGTTTTGTTTCGTTCGGTGTTATGATCGCTGAGCACCACATCGCCTGGAGGAAATCGTTTTCCCCATTGATGCCTGTATTGACGGCCAGGCCTAGCCTTTCCCAATATATACCGTTTGATGAATTGGCGTATAAGGTCCTATGCCTGGACCCGTCAAAACCTGAATACCACATATGATATTCGCCATCATACGCAACAGTACTAAAACAGATGCGGCCTTTTGAATACCGCAGGTCTGATTCTTTTGTCATTACCGGTTCTGGCCATTTATTCCAGTTAATGCCGTCTGTAGAGTTGGCATATAACAGCCAGTCGCCTCGACCGTTTGTTCCTGTATACCACATCTCGTATTCGTTAGTTTTTATTACGGAGGGCATATAAGCGTTGTAGGTATCATATTGGCTGATTCCGCCGTTATCGAGGACTATGCTTTGTTTTGTCCAAGACAGGCCGTCCGTTGAGTTCGCATACATGATACGGTAATGTGATGAGTCATACGCTGAATACCACATCGTGTATTCCCCGTTATCAAATATAACGGTAGGATAAAGCGCTCGACCTGAATCGGGCTCGCCTGAGGTTCCTTGCGCAATCACAACCCCATACTTGTTCCAATTCAGACCGTCTGTCGAGTTTGCATAGGCAATGTGGAAGTTCGTTTGACTCCGGGCAGAATACCACATCTTATATTCATTATCGTGAAATATCACCGAAGGCGCCCAAGCATATCTGTCGTCGACCCCGGTAGTATTCGAGTCGATGACCAGCCCCTGTTTGACCGCCTCAATGCGGGTCACAGATATCGCGGGGTTTGATGGCGGCTGAGGTGCGATACCATCTATCATGAAGACCCAGGAGTAATTGATTCCATTGCCGTGTATGTCCTCCACAAATATGCTCACATTCACGATCGCGCCATCCGGATATGTCAGGGGCGTATCGTAGGTCAGATTCAAACCCAGTGGTATGATTTCCTGATTGGGAACGACTTGAAGGCCGTCCACCTGCATTTCCATCGTTGAGATATTGAGCGGCGCGGGATCTGTAATTTCGATTGAGATTATCGGGTCGGGTTTTCCAAAACCGTTTGGCGGCGGGAATCCCGGTGAAAGCGCGGGCGGCGAGGTGTCGGTGCCGATGAGCCCGGCCAACTCTGCAAGTGAGGCGATGGCGATTTGAGTGCAATTGGCTGAATATGTCAAATTACAATTGTCTATGATGTCAGTGGACGAATGATAGTGTGGGGTATTGAACTGTCTTTCGAAAAATTGAATGGCTTCGTACTCCGGCCAGAAGGACGCGTGATCGCTGTTGGTGGTTCCGTCCAGAACGGCCGTGGCGGTTATTGAGTTGATTGACTGGTATTTTTGCGATACGTTATTAATGTAATTTGCCAGGCTGGTAGACGGGGCGTTGTGTCTGATTCGAACGTCAACTGACGCTGGTTCGGGATTGTATGCTATCATATCGAGGTTCAATACTCCGGATATGTTCTGAGCCTCGCCTTTGACCACGCTTGCATAGTGTCCGCTTCCAGTAAGACCCTGCTCTTCTCCCGAAAAGGCAATGAACCTAATCGTGTGATTGAACTCGTAGTCCGAAAGGAGCTCTGCCGCGGCAAGAACGGCGGCTGTACCGCTGCCGTTGTCGTCCGCGCCCGGGGCGAAGCCCCAGGGCATTGTGCCGGTCGAGTCGTAATGGGCGCATATGATGTAGATGGAATCGGGGTAGGCCGTGCCGCGGAGTTCGCCGATGACGTTTCGCATCTCAAAGTGGTTGAATACAAAATCATCGTATGAGGCATTGAGGCCGTTGGAGTCGAAGACCTGGTATATATATTCGGCCGCCTTGTCGCATTTATCCGGACGATATGAGTATCTTGTCTCGAAATCCTGGAGGTTTTGAATGTGCTTCCCAACCAACGCGTCATCTGACCTTAAGATTAAGGACGATATCTCAAAGGTCCGGTCGGTCTGGGACGGTTGAGGAGGTTGGTTCGTTGGGATTTTAGATCCTTCATTGCTCTCGTCGGCCTTCAGATATCCAGGGACCGTAATAAATGTAATAATTAGGACAACGGTCATGATAATAACGGATATCTTAGGTCCGGATTTGTATACGCCCACCATCAATACAGCTATGAAACAGTGATTACTTAAGGGTTTTTATGTCGGGTCTTCGGCCAGATAATGAGGGCGAAGAAAAGGATATTTATATAAAACCAATTTACGCACCCCGACACGGAGCCTAACCATGGACAAGAGGAAGATGAAGCGGTTACTGATTAGTATTGCCCGAGACCTGATGCTCGCCTTTTTCGTGGTCCTGTTGGTCATGCTTATCCTGTATGCATACTGCCGGGTCTGGCCGCCCATGGTGGTCGTTGAATCCGGGAGCATGGAGCATCCCCCCTCACCGGGTGTAAGGAAGAGCTATATAGGCGTGATAGACACCGGGGACATGGTCTTCGTCAAGGACGTGGAAGGAAGCGACGGTCTGATGTCATACATGGACGGGGAAGCTACGGGGTACCGCAGATACGGCTCGTTCGGAGATGTGGTCATCTATAGACCTGACGGGCTGCGTGAAAGGGTTCCAATTATACATCGTTTGTTGGTCTGGGTAGAAGTAAATAATTCAAACGCCTCGCCAATAGTGGGCAACAGTATTGATTATGGCAATTATTCGTATGACATCCCTTCCCTGGGATTATATGGGAGCAGAGAGAATGTCATCCTTAATAACTACGGATATTCGCATAAGAGCGTTTCAATCAATCTGACCACGGTTATTCGGAATTTCTATTTGCATCGAATGGAGCCGCACAGCGGTTACATAACCCTTGGAGATAACAACCCGAACATCGACCAGTTGACCTATCTCCCCGTTAAGGAGGAGTGGATCGTCGGGAAGGCGATTGGCGAGTTGCCGTGGTTCGGACTCATCAAACTGTCGATTACGGACCATCCGGTTGACGCTCCTGGCAACAGCTGGATAAGTCTTTTTGCCGTAATTATCATTATCATCAGCATACCCATCTTCCTTGATTACGGATGGCCCCGTGTAAGGAAGCGGTTGTTTGTTAAAGATAGTAAGGACGTTCAGGATGGCGGAGAAGTAGAGGGGCCTGATACGGCGAATGAGGAGACACCGAGACACAGAGAAGGGGTAACCAAGGAGCCCGACAAGACGGCCAAGCAGGAATCACAAAATGCAGAAGGGAGCCCTGAACCCGAGAATGATGAAGTTGGTATTTCTGAAGATGTGGCCGAAGACCCGCCCAGAAACTCAGATTAGTGTGCTCTGATACTTCAGCTTATGATTCTTAATTGGCTCAAGCGACGGGTCCTTTTCCAGTATCCTTTTTGTCTCCATCAGCGGTACGCTCAGCTGTATCTCCCTTGTGCGGCCCCCGCGGCCGAACGACTTGACCCGGGCGCTGACCAGGCCCATCATGTCCATCTCCGATATCAGGTCGGCGACCCGTCTTTGGGTTAGCAGACTTGTTCCGGATTTCTTGGCCAATTCCTTGTAAGCCCCGTATACATCGCCGGTGGTTTGCCTTGAATTGCCGTTCTCTTCCCCGAGCAGGATGCCCAAAAGAACGAGTTTGGATTGTATCGGCAGGGTTTTGACCGCTTCGATCACACAGTCGAGTTCGATCTTGTTCTTGGCCTTGACAACGTGCTGCTCGCTGATGTTGTCGTCCCTGCCCCTCTCGGCAGTCTCCGCAGCAACCCTGAGCAGGTCCAGGGCGCGCCTTGCGTCGCCGTGCTCGTGGGCTTCCACGGCCGCGCACAGGGATATTACGCTTTCGTCGATGATGCCGTCCTCGAATGCCATTCCGGCCCTCTGCCACAGTATGTCCTTGAGCTGGTCAGCGTCGTACGGCGGGAACACAATCTTCTCGTCGCTGAGGCGACTTCGGACCCGGGGGTCCAGAAGTTCCGTGAACTTGAGGTCGTTCGATATGCCGATGATGCTGATCTTGGCATTGTCCAGGTCGTCGTTTATCTTAGTTAGATGATAGAGGGTGTCGTCTCCGCTCTTGTAGACGAACCTGTCTATCTCATCCAGAACGACCACCACTACCTTGGGGGAATTATCTATCTTCTCCCACAGTATGTTGTAAACCCTCTCCGTTGACCAACCTGTCGGCGGGATGCGTTCGTCAAAGTCCTCGATGAAGCGGTTGCCTATGTTCTGCAGGACGCCATATTGGGTGTCAACAACCTCACAGTTGATGTAGATGTACCTGATATCCTTGAACGGCGTTGGTAGGTCATGAGTGGCCTTCGTAATTTCTTTACCGATATATTTTGCCGTCGCTGTCTTGCCGGTACCCGTCTTGCCGAAAATGAGGATATTTGAGGGGCGCTCGCCCTTAAGGGCGGTAGATAAAATACTAGCTATCTGATCGATTTGGGCGTCACGGTGCAAGAGCTTCTCTGGTATGTATGACGGGCGTAAGACCTCCCTGTCCTTTTTGAATATGGACTTTGTGTTCAGATACTCTTTGAATATGCTCTCTTGCATGTGTCTGGCCTCCCCCTTTATAGGCCGGTGCCCGACCCCTGTATTTCGTGTGGAAATGACAAGAAAGTCAAGGGACAGGGGGGGATTATACAGAACGTACAAAAAGGTTTGGGGTTGATTATCGAGGGGTGGTGTCCGAAGATGTGTTTTATGTGTCTTAATCTTCCGTTGTGTACATGTGATGGGCCTTTTTATCCATTAAGGATGAGATACTTCGGATGATCAAGGTACTATTTTATCCGAAACTCTTTTTTCTTTTCTATAACGATGTTCTCGAATCTCGGATGCAATCTCCAAGCGAGCTCCTCAATCCTATCAAGGTTCTTTATGAACTTGGCCTTACTGTTTATCTTCATAAGTTCTTTAAACTCTTTTAAATACTTGAAGTATCCGTAAACATAAAACATGCCTATGATCAATAAAGCGATGCCCAGTATCAAAATCCAATATGCCCAATCACCCAGAATATCATTGGCGGTTGCGGTTATTCCGACATCCCCTTCTGTGTAGAGCAGGCCCGGCACACAGAATGTGATGAGCACTATCCCCAATATTATGAATATTGAACACAATGGAATCTTGTACTTGTGGAGGAAAGCATTGATGGACATTTCATCACCATAATCCAATATCTAAATAAAAATCTTTTTCAATATCTTTAATCTGACTGAGATGAGAGACTCAAATTGTATGCCGTGAATAAATGACGCTTCCCGGTATAATTAAGTATTAATGAGTGTTGATATATCACACATCGATGAATCGAACCGCACTATTCGGCAAACACACTCTGTTAAAGGCCAATATCATAGATTTCTTCGGATGGAAGATGCCTTTGCACTATGAGGCGGGCACTTTGAAGGAACACATGGCCGTGAGAACTTCGGCTGGTATCTTCGATGTGTCGCATATGGGGGACTTTCTAATCAATGATACGCCGGACTCAAAACTACAATCCTTACTGACGAATAATATAACCGATGTCGGGGTTGGTAAGAGCATATACACACACTTACCGGATGAGGACGGCAGAATAATCGACGATTTAATCGTGACCAAACTCGAGAACAATGTCTTTTTTTGCGTACCAAACGCATCGATGGTAGACACGGTCCAAAACTGGATGATCGAAAAAGCTGGTGTAGAAATCATAAATCTGACGCATGACCTAACTTGTATTGCACTTCAAGGACCTGAAATTTTCAAACATATGGAGGCACTTTTTGGTACTGAATATGAAAGCATACAGAAGTTCTCAATTAAGTCATATGACTTTCACGATGGACATTTTCGGGAAATCAGTGATATCAGCGAAACCGAACTAAAAGGCAATCTGGGAATAATATCTAGAACGGGATATACTGGAGAGGAAGGGTTCGAGATTATCCTGCCAAATTCGTTCGCGGAAGAATATTGGGACCACTTAATCAACCGTGGAATATTACCGATTGGCCTTGGAGCCCGGGACACGTTAAGATTGGAGATGGGTTATCTATTATCCGGCCAGGATTTCAACCGGGACAGAACCACAATGGAGACCAATTGTTCATGGGTCATAAAATGGGACCACGATTTCATGGGTAAGGAAATCATGGAACACCAAAAGATCGCAAAAACCCATCAGAAGATGATCGGCATAAACATAAATGGTAAGGCCCCCGCCCGTACGGGAAGCACCGTTTACCTGAAGGATTCTCCAAACGAAATAGTGGGGTCGGTCTCCAGCGGCAATTACTCTCCCACACTTGGCCACTCGATAGCACTGGCTTACCTCGACAGGGAATATTACAAACCCGATTTGGAGGTTGGGTTAGAGTATCACGGGCGCCATCTGACCGGCACGACCACGAAAACGCCCTTCATCAAGAAGAAATAGTTATTAATGATTGTAAAGTATCGGGTCATTATAAAAGGGGGCTGTAATCCCATCAAACGTTGGATTATTTATCACCTTAAGGGAGCGATAATATGGCGAAGGACATAGTCGACGAGCTCAGGGACGCGGTCATGGCTCCGGGCATATCCGGATACGAGGACCAGGTCAGGAAGCACGTGAGGAAGAAGACGGGCGCGAAGAACATCGAGGAGGACAACATCGGCAATCTGATCCTCAGGCTCGGAAAGAAGAACGCCAAAACACCATCGCTGGCCATCGTGGCACACATGGACGAGGTCGGTCTCGTCGTCACTAACATCCTCGATGACGGGACACTGAAATTCAAGAAGGTCGGCGGCATCTATGACGACGTCCTCATTGCACGCGGGGTGGACATCCACACCTCGAAGGGTCCAGTTAACGGAACCATAGGATTTCCCGCACCGCACCTCAAGATAGAGGGCGAGGAAAAGAAGAAACAGACCTGGGACAAGATGGTAATAGATGTGGGCACTCGCAGCAGGAAGGAGACGGAGAGGATCGGGATCCGCTTACTTGACCCCATCACCATCAAGAAGGATTTCTTCCTGCTCAACGGGAAGATCGTATGCACAAAGAGCCTGGACAACCGTGCAAGCGTCACCGCCCTCCTGCAGGTGTACGAGAACATCAAGAACCTGAGGTTCAAGGGCGAGGTCTGCCTGGTGTGGAGCGTCCAGGAGGAGATGGGCCTCCGTGGAGCCCGGGTGATTGCCAACACAAACGAATTCGACTATGTCATCGCCCTGGACACCTACTCGAGCACCGACTGCCCCGGTACCGGTAACTTCTATGAACCCAAGAGGCTCGGAGAAGGCCCGGTCCTGAGGATGGTCGACGTTAGGGTCATAGCAACACCCAAGTTCCGCGACATGGTGGAGAAGATTGCCAGGAAAGCCAAAATCCCCTACCAGATCGGCGTCACTGGCGGCAGCACCGACGGCATGGCGATGCAGGAATCCGGCTCGGCGATCCTACCTATCGGTATCCCAATGAGATACACTCACAGCCCGACCGAGTGCATCCACATCGACGACCTGAAGAACCTGATAAAGCTCGTGACCGCGGTGGTGAAGGATTTCCAGAAGTAGCGGTGATAATCTCCTGGTGGATTTATGATGTAGAGCGCAGCGGCTGAACGCTGCGCTGACCGCACAAAACTACCCGGTCAATCAACTCTAAAATACTAATGACGTTCGATGACAATTGGTGCTTGACCACCTAACTCAGGCATTTCTTCGCACACTTGCGCAATGACATCTGAGATGTCTGTAGACGCAACAGGTAAATGGGGACACAGGCACAAGGCCAGAGTCCCGTACTCAATACAAGAATTATGAATCGGAGGTGATTCGCCCATAGCGTCTCGCTCGATAATCTCGCGAGTCTCAACGGGCGGTCACCTCCAACTCCGGTTGTATTAAGTTAAATTTCGTAGGAGGTGATCCATCTGCAGGTTCCCCTACAGATACCTTGTTACGACTTAACCCTCCTTGCTGAACCTGAGTTCGAGCGCCTCAAAAAAAGCACCCTCACTCAGACCCAACTCGGGTGGTTTGACGGGCGGTGTGTGCAAAGAGCAGGGGCATATTCACCGCGGGATGTTGATCCGCGATTACTACGGAATCCAGCTTCGTGAGGGCGAGTTACAGCCCTCAGTCCGAACTACGAACAGGTTTCGGGATTGGCTTCACCTCTCGGTGTCGCAGCCCATTGTCCTGTCCTTTGTAGCGCGCGTGTAGCCCGGGAGATTCGGGGCATACTGACCTACCGTTGACCTCCCCTTCCTCTGGCTTAGCGCCAGCGGTCCCCTTAATGTGCGCCCATTCCGGAGAATGAACTGGCAATTAAGGGCGAGGGTCTCGTTCGTTATCTGACTTAACAGAACGCCTTACGGTACGAACTGACGACGGCCATGCACCACCTCTCGGAAAATCAGGTAAAGTCATCAGCTTGACCTTCATGTAACCGTCGCTCCCGGTGAGTTTTCCGGCGTTGAATCCAATTGAACCGCACGCTCCTCCCGTTGCTGTGCTCTCCCGCCAATTCCTTTAAGTTTCATCCTTGCGGACGTACTCCCCAAGCGGCAGGCTTAACATCTTCACTCCGGCACTGGGCGCCCTCGTAGGACCCCCAACACCAAGCCTGCAGCGTTTACGCCCTGGACTACCCGGGTATCTAATCCGGTTTGCGCCCCAGGGTTTCGTCCCTTACCGTCGAATCCGTTCTAGTCAGACGCCTTCGCCACTGGTGGTCCCCCAAGGATTACAGGATTTAGCCCCTACCCCTGGAGTACCTCTGACCTCTCCCGGTCCCAAGTCTGGCAGTCCTCTCGGAATTCGGACAGTTGAGCTGCCCAATTTACCCAAGAGTTTACCAGACCGGCTACGGACGCTTTAGGCTCAATAATATCGATCACCACTCGGGCTGCAGGTATTACCGCGGCGGCTGGCACCTGTCTTACCCAGCCCTTACTTCGGCTGCTTTTTAGGCAACCGAACAGCATACACATTGTGCATGCACTTGGACTCCCCTGTTCGCGGTTTCCCGCATTGACAAGTTTTCGCGACTGCTGCGCCCCGTAGGGCCTGGATTCGTGTCTCAGAATCCATCTCCGGGCGACGTCTCCCAACGCCCGTACCCGTCAGTGGCTAGTGGGTCCGTTACACCCACTACGACCTGATAGGCCGCAGACTCATCCTAAGGCGCCGGAGCTTTCAGCCACGAAGCATTCCAGCATCCGTGACCTATGGGGTATTATTCTCAGTTTCCCGAGATTATCCCCCGCCTTAGGGCAGATTGTCCGCGTGTTACTGAGCAGTATGCCGAGGGCCGAACCCTCTCGACTCGCATGTCTTAAGCGGATTCCAATAGCGGTGATCGCCGGCAGGATCAACCGGAATTAAGCATTCTTGACAAGTCAAGAAGTGGTTGAAACTACCTAAGTTTGAACTTGTGATGGCAAGTTCACCGAACTTCATAGAAGTTCACATTCGCTTGGGTTCTTAAATTCAAGCGGGTGATCAAGTATCACCATGTCATCGAACGTCTGACCTGAGAGTGCCCTCCGAGGCAGGTTTTTCTCAAGTCACCACATGTGGGCGGCGTTGGAAATGGCATCAATCACCGGTCGAAACCTCTTGTGCCGGCCGTTCGCCGCACGCTTAAACAGTGGGCCCCGGCGGGGCGTTGCATAAGCAGGAAATGCCGTTAAGTTGATATTGTATATAAATGTTAAGGGGGAATTATATAGTTTGTGGTTCAGCGATTTACACCTATTGGGCGGAGAGCCGCTCATAAAGGGGACATCAGGTGCATGCCCAAAGCCGATGCGGGTCACCATCTACCAACTTTCCATCCGCACATTGTATTTCCCACAAAGGCGCTCCATCTTGGGATACCAATCGAAGATGCCGAACTCCTTTACGACCGCTTCATCCATATGCCCGTACCTGTGGTCGTTGCCGAACAACCTGGCATACTTGTCCAAGAGCTCTGGAAAATACTCCCCGATCACGCCTAAGAACTGCCTTTTTTGCCTGCCCGGTTTAAGCGTCATACCGCCCGGGAGGATGAATTGGACACAAGCCTCCGCAGCGCTCTTGACCATGGACTCGAGGTTGTCATCGTCATCACCTATCCACGGCAGGATAGGCAACATCCAGATTCCCGTATTTATACCGGCATTGTGCAGTATTTCCAAAGCCTGGAAACGCTCTGAAATGGTGCTGGCACGCGGCTCGAAAATCTCGCGGAGATGTTCGTTCTCGACCGAGAACACGACGGTCAGGCAGACCGTTGCACCGGCGAAATCGTTGATCCTCTTCAGCAGGTCCAGGTCCCTGAGCACCAGCTTGTTCTTCGTCAACAGGAAAACTGGGAAACCGTAATCATACACCATCTGAAGCATCTGCCGCGACATCCGCACCTCTTCCTCTGCCGGCTGATAGATATCGCACACGCCACCCGAAATGCCGATTGTGAAGCGCTCTCCACCGGCATTGTGGATATGGGCCTTTTCGCCGGTGTAATCTGCAAGTGTCCCGGTCCTATCCCTGTTAACGGGCAGGAACCCTCGCTTGCGCAGGTATTCCTCAAGGAGTTCGGGAGCGTTCTCCTTCACACGTATGCGGGTTCCGAAGTCCTCATGCATGTGGTAATTCTCTGCCTTACCGTCGCAGTACACGCAATCATGATAGCATCCCTGGTACGGGTTTAGGTGGACGGCGGTCGAGTTCTTCTGCTCCCTGACCAGGCTCTTGGCCCGATACTTTTCGATGATCACGATATTGAGATTGCTAAAAGTAATATAAGAGTTCTTAAAGGATGACCGAAACTGTTTACATATGTATACAATTTAATGAATAAAGTAGGAGGTCCATACTACTGAGATCGTTACAATTTGTGCCTGTCATTCTTCCTCTTCCGACGGATTCTTCCTCTTGTCGGGGAAAGTGAGGCGTATGCCCCTGGGAATGAATATGCTTATGAGCACCAGCATGACGAGAACGATGACGCCGGACCAGACAATGATGGTCAACACGTCAGGCCAATCGATTACCGCGGACACGTACCAGAGTAAGAAAAGGAGCATCAGGAACACGGTCGCGCTCATGACCAGGTAAAGGGTCTCGACTCTGTCCCTTTGCCAATTCTCACGGCCTCGGGGGAACTTAACTGAAAAGGCTGCCAGTGCGACGTACGCGACCGCGGCAATAATGACGATCCAATCGATGGGCCTCAATCCCTCACCTTGTAGGTCTTCATGAAGTTGGCGGAGGAGTCAAGGTCCTCAGGCGATATCGACCCCTCTACCCTATTCAGGGCGTTCAGCAGGTCGTTGCGCGAAACGGCACGGGTCGAAGCATCCTGACAATTGATCACGGCCATGAGCTTCGCCTCATCCACTATCGCCGCGATGTCGGCGCTGCTGAAGCCGTCGGTCTTCTCGGCCAGGGCAGCCAGGAACGACGCGTCCACATCCTTGTTCCTGGGGATGTTCCTCAGGTATATGCCGAATATCTTGGCCCTCGCCTTCTTGTCCGGAGGGGGCACGTGGAACATCTTGTCAAAGCGGCCGGGCCTCAACAAGCTGGGGTGCAGCACCTGCGGCCGATTCGTCGTTGCGATGACCAAAATATGCTCCCTCGCCTCCACGTCATCTATCTCGGCGAGTATCTGGGAAATGGCCTGGCCGGCGCCCTTGTCCTCGATCGCCTCCCTGGAACCGATAACGTCGATCTCGGAAATGAGAATGACGGACGGCGTGCTCTCCCTCGCCCTGTAGAATATCTCTTTTATGGTCTGACCGGTGTCTGTAGCACCGCCAACGAGTTCAGCCGCACTGAGCTCCTGGATGGGCACGCCCAGGTCATTGGCGGCCGCCCGCATGACGTGCTTCTTTCCGCATCCCGGGGGACCGAACAGGAGCATGCCCCGCCCCGTCTTCAACCTGAAGTCCTCGAGCACCTTCGGCTCCTTGATCAACAGCTCGATGTAATCCTTGATGTCCTTCTTCAGGCGGTCCATGCCGCCCACGTCTCCCCAGCCGACGGCGAATCGCCGGTCCTCGCGGCGAACATGATGCATCTTCCTTTCGAAATCCAGCTTCAGGAGCTCGTAGTTCTCGAGCATGGCCAGGGTGATGCTCGGCCTTATCGTCACCGCGACCTTGTTCAGGTCCTCGTTGGTTATTACCGTGTCCTTCTGAGTCTGAAGCGCCCGTTTCATGGCCAATGTCGCCCCTTCCCGTGCCAGGTTTGCCAGGTCTGCGCCGGAGAACCTCTCGCATTTGGCTGCTATGAGTTTTAGATTTATGTTCCTCGCCAGGGGCCTGCTGGCAAGGTGGACCTTCAGGATGGCGATCCTCTCCTGTATGTCCGGCGGCGGAACGTAGATGACCTTGTCGAACCTTCCCGGCCTCAACAGCGCGGGGTCGATCATCTCTGGTTTGTTTGTGGTCCCGACCAGGATGATGCCGGATGAGCGGTCCATGCCGTCCAACTCAGCAAGAATGATGCTCAGAAGCCTCGGTGTGACGTCATCGCCGGCATAGAGGTCCCTGTGCTTCGCCATGGCCTCGAGGTCGTCGAAGAATATGATGCATGGCCTCCTTTCCTTCGCCACTCTGAACAACTCGGCGACCTTGCCCTCGCTCTCCCCGTACCATTTTGACATGATATCCGAGCATTTCACGGTCAACATCTCGACATTAAGCTCGTTGGCCAGCGCCTTCATGAGCAACGTCTTTCCGCAACCGGGAGGGCCGAACAGAAGGATTCCCTTGGGAGGTTCAATGCCGTATCTTTCGGCGACATCGCTCATCAGAAGCGGGACCACTATCGATTCCTTCACGTCCTCCTTGACGTCCTCCAGCCCCCCTATCAGCTCGAAGCTCGTCTCACCTAGGTCTTCCATGTCAGAGATGCGGGTGCCAACGCCAGTCTCGATCTCCAGACTCGCAAAGTAGGGGGCGAAGAACTCCTTCGCCACCCTGGCAATGATTATGGAAACGAACACCACGCCGAACAGGAGCGCTCCCGCCATCAGGCCGCCCGTGCCATAATCCAGCTCGAAAATGTAAGCGCCCAAGAAGGACGCGGACACGATCGCAGAAGGCACGAACGCCATCACTGCGGGATAGTCCGTGCCCACCGAGTCGCGGTTGTAGAACCTGAACACGAGATAGACGGCCAGGCCCCAAAGTATGATCTGCAACAGCGGGACAACTGAGGTGCCGAAGTTGTCGCCGACGACCTGAGCCATTGCGTCCAGGTCGGCATTCTGTATGTTCATCAGTACAATACCGACGTCTGAGGGTGCGAAGTTGCCGGCAACGGGCTCATAGAAAACCATGAAGCTGCTGGTGTGCGCAGAGCCGACGAACATGCCGATCGAGTTAAGGTTCCCGCAGGTCACTAGGAACCACAGAAACGCACCTGAAAGGACAACAGCGGTGATGGACACCAATACCGGCAGCAATGCCGCGGCGATCAACGGCACGGCCAGTGATAGGCCGAACCGTGAAAGGGAAATGGTGAGCAGGACCAGGTATCCGAGCCTCCACTCGAACAGCGATATTATCAATACGACGAGCAGGAAAAGCAGCATGAAGAGGCCGAACTCCGGGGTCTGATACGCGGCCGCAGCCGTTATAAAAACACTGAGCACGATAATGGAAAGGAACGGGAACCTGAACGATATCAGGCCCACGACAACGGCCAATATCAGGGCCATCCAGGCGGGGTAAAAGGGTATCCAGACCAGCCCCACCGTGGCCAGTATGAAGAACATTAACGGCGTCAGTAACTTCGGATAACGGCGCTCTTCTTCGACCGTTTCGATGAAGTACTTGTTAATGCTTCCGATGTTGGTTCGGAGGCTAGTCTCCATCTTCATCACCCTCCTCTTTTTCTTCAGGGGCAGCAGCCTGACTGTCATTGGACATAACCAGGGTTTCGCGCCTTCCCTCCCTTTTCCTGGTCAAGACGTAAAGGTACAGGTAAAGGGGAACGCCCACGGCACACAGAATTACCATGGGTGCCAATATCGAGAAGTCTGGCTCCCACTCGGAGCGGTCATCGTCATCAGTGTAGATGAAGGGGAAATCCGTGTATTGGACCAGGCCCAGCACACTATAGTTGTACTCCTTGGATACCATTACCTCATTGTAGGTGTCCCAGGCAACGACCCAGAACGTCAGGTTGGTGCCGGGCGGATAACCGGGTATGGTCTGCTTCATGACAGTGACCTCGGGATTGACCTTGGTGAAGTTTTCCCCCACCCCCTCGATGAGGTCTCCCTCGGGAGTCTCGTAAGTCCACCAGAGGTTTGCCCCCCCGAAGGTGATGTTGTCCTTGGAAGAGATTGTCACCGTCACCTCCTCTGTCGCATTGACCGTCATGGGGGAATATTCGACCTCCACGTTGGCGTCGAACGTATCGTGCTTCCAGCCGCTGCCCCCCACCTCGAACTCGATGTAGTTGAACGTGTCTCGCGAGTCCATCGGTATGTTCAACCAGTCGTATGCGATGACATACATGGAGATGGTATATCCGTTGTACGGGAAGGGGCCCACGGACACCCTCATAGCGGAGTTGTTCCATCGCTGGAAGATAGTCTGGAACTGGAACTCATGGCCGTTGTTGGGCGTTACTCGTGCGTAGAAGTTGGCCACCTGAACGTATACGTCCGGGAAAATTGAGACCACCTCCACCATGATCGGGTCTTCTGTGGTGGGAATCTCTGGCGTGATAGTCATCTCCAGGTTCTCGCCGAACGTTTCATATTGCCAGCCGATGGTCTGCTGGGCGTTAGAAGACTGATTTAGTGGTAATGATAATGCACCGAGAACGACGAGCCAAGTGATGAAAGCGATGCTGAGCGTCTTCATGGTCCAACCTCATGTACTGATCTTGATCTTATGTCTGATTGCGATCTTCGGCCTCACCCTTGACCTGAGCCTGTCGCCCAGGGCCACGCCCGCGAAGCCTGCGAACAGGTACTGCGCGGGAATGGTCGTCGCCATCGGTATCGACGGCGGCGGCGGTGGCGGAGGCGGAGGCGGTGGAGGGACAGTGCCCGTGGGCAGGGGCACTCCGCCGGAAACCAAGGGCAAAGGCGGCGGGAGCGGCTCAGGAGCTGCCTGGACGAACCTGTTACCGTAGAATATGCATGCCAGGGTGTACATGTCGCCTACTTGCTCGTCCGGCTCGAACGAGAATAACTCCACAGTGCCCTTTCCGTACCTGTAATACCCTGAGAATATGATCTGGGAATCTCCGCTCTGCGCATACAGCATGGTTTGGAAGCCCGGGTTTGTAGGCGTTATTGCCACGGTCCTGCTGGTTGTAACGTATAATTGTTCGGGCCCGCTATATTGGGATATCGACTCGCCCGTGTGATAATATGTCGCGGTGTAGGCTTCGCCCCTCTCGCCTTCCTTCACAGTTACCAGTAGCGGGAACACCCCGGTCAAATCCTTAATGGCATCACCGATGAACACGAAGTTATGGCCATTGGCGACCGCATTCTTGATGTGTCCCTTCCCTGTGAAGTACAGGCCCTTCGCGCCCGGGTCCTCAATAATTATCAGGTCGTTCTCGAAAAGGTCCACCGTGGGTTCTAAGGCCCAGATGATTTTAACAGAATAGGGGATGTGCATCTGGTCCAGGAGTATCTTTGATAGGCTGTGCTGGAACGCAGCCCCTTCTCTGGCCAGCAACAGGATCCTAGTAGGCCGATCGATCTTGTACACGGTCCTGGACACAAATGTCCCGGTGATATTATGGACGGTCACGCTCGGAAAGACCTCTTGGATGCCGTTCAGTACAGTGACATTCACGTCCATTATCACGACGGGTCCGCCAGAGTAATTGACGCCGTCCGGATAGTCAAGGGTCTTGATATTATGGGCAGGCGGTCCGATGAGCCTGTAGCAGATGGTCCCGTTCCTCAGCAGAGCATGGATGACGCCGAAAGCTAATATGGTGTCGTTCTGCTTCTCGTCCATTGGTATTACCAGATGTCCGGCACCGAAGGCCATGGCCTCGTACCGTTCTCTGACGGTAAGCGGCGTCGAGGTCTGGGCGGACGCGGGAGCCGAGCTGACGAATATAATCGAGAATATTACAATAAGAACAGCGATGGTTCCGACGGTGGTTTTATATCTGGTTCAAACACCCCCTTTCCATTAACAACTCAGCCATTAATTCTGGCATTGGATTATAGTTTATAATATAAATCTTTCTATATTTAGTCATTTCCCATGAAAATAGAAAACAGGCCAAAATTGATATAATAGCCCTTCAATCCGAAGCTGGTGAACGGCAATGGCCTGTAAATTGGGATTGGTGCCTGCGCAACACGGCAGGTGTGACCGCTGGGTGGGCAAACAGGGAATGACATCACAACCCACGCTGGAGAACATCTGCGACTATTGTTCCAACTATGGAAACGACGAGTGATTGCGGGGGACACCATGGCCGCCCCCGAACTCAGGATTCTGACTATTAGCGACCTGAAAGAGGTCTCGGAGCTGCAGGCAAAGGTCTGGCAGGATTACTTTCTGGCGGAGAGGGGGTTACAGGTCCCTCTGTTGTACCGCACCGAGAAGAATCTGCGATACTATATGGCCAAAGAGCAGGAAGGCTGTTTTGTTGCGGAGGTCGATGGACAGCTGGTCGGATGCATCTTCTCGCACGTATGGGGTTCTGTAGGTTGGTTCGGGCCGGTGGAGGTGGCCACAGAACACCAGAACCGCGGAATAGGTAAAGAGCTGGTCACCAGGTCTGTTAATCATCTGAAATCAAGGGGTTGTGAGACCATAGGCCTTGAGACGATGTCCAGCAGCCATAAGAACATCACCATGTACGCGAAGCTCGGGTTCATGCCCAAGCACCTTTCTTATGTACTGTTCAAGAGGTTGCACGAACCCACCGAAGCCATCACGCAAGTCATTGAGACTGAACAGAAAGAGGATCTCCCCGTCTCCAAACAGATGTGGAACAGCATCATCCCCGGGCTTGATTACTCGACCGAAATCCGGGCGACCGCAGAACACAATCTGGGCAAACACCTTCTTTACGAATCCGACGTACAAAGTTCACACGCCATCGTTCACACGTATGAGATGTTCGATAACAGCCCCAACGCCGTCGTGAAACTCATGGTCGCCGGAGATGTGAGTTCTGCGTCCGCCCTTCTGGACCAATGCGAGAACGCCGCCCTCGAGCGATCCAAGAACGGCATCTTCCTTCGGACCTACGCGGCCGCAAGACCCAGCCTGGAATTCTTCCTGGAAAGGGGATATGTTCTCCAAAGCACTTCAACACGCATGATACTGCAGGGCCAGGACGAGGAAGGCACATTATTGCACGTTTCCTGCTGGTCGGGCTGAGATATTGAGTTGAGGCTGGCCTTTCAAAGTATCAAACCCGAACATATTGGGAAATATGTTTCTAGTTCGATGGGTCTCATTTCGCACTTACAGATTTGTCGATTATCTTTGACGGATAATACTGCGACAGGTCCCAAGCTCTGTGCCTGTGTTAGTAAAATGCATTGTGCTAGGCACCGAGCTTGTCGCCTGCACCTCCTGGCGGGAGTCTTACCCCTTCTCGGTCCCGCAACCCCATGAGCGTTGGTAGTAAACGGTAAGGCTGCTCCCGTCAGGGCCTGACCCGATCCCCGTAACCAAGACAAGCCGTGCCGCCCTCCGGCTGCACGCGAATGTCACCTCCAGCCCCATGGGACAGAACCTCATCGTCGTGATAAGGACCGCCAACAGGCCAGTTACGCCGCACTCGGCCGTCACCCCCGCTAACGACGATTTCGGTGTATAAGGGGACGCCGACCCCCCCGGTTAGCCTAGCCTTGGCCCATTACCGCGATATCCATAAAAGGCTTTCGTTGTACGTAAGTTAGGAAGGCATCGAATACGAAACACCAATCACATCAAGTGCCTTCATTACCCCTTCCAGCCTCTCGAGCTCGATTACGGCCATGACCTTCTGGTTGTCCTGGGTAAGTTTCTTGATCCTCAGGGCCATGAACTCTTCCCTCTCCGCCTCCAGCTTCCGGTATCCCTTCTGGCGGTTGACCACAGCATCGAACTCAAGGACGAATTCCTGCGCGCTCGTGGCCTGGAACTGGTGCTTGACGATTCTGCGCTGGCCTCTGCCCTGGGTCATCATCTCCAGCGTCGATATGTTGCGGCAGTAGGCGTTCGTGTATTGCTCGTCGTTCAGGTCCAGGGGCTCTGCCGTTATTGTCAGGTTCTTGGCGGCGGTCCAGGCCTTAGAGAAACACGGAGGAGGCTTCCTGACCTCACCGAAGGCCTCCAGGCCCGCCACGTATATCACCTCCTCCAGGTTCTCAAGTTCAGCGTTCTTGCCGCCTGTCGAGTCGAGATGCTCCTTCATTGCGTCTAACCCCTCCTCGGAGATTGCCAGGCCAACCACGTCTGGCCGGTTCTGCATAATGATATCATAGACCCTCTCCCCCTCGGATACAAGGCCGCGGACGGCTCCGATTATCAAAACGGACGACATCAGCCACGCTCCTCTATGAGCTCGATTACGCGTTTCTTGTCATCTATCTCCTTCAGTTCCCTGCTGCCTATTAACGGGGCGCCCTCCAGGTTCACCTTCTCCCCCATCCTGTCAACGAAGATCACCGAGTGCTTCTCGAGGACCCTTGACAGGTTCGTCATGGCCTTCGCCCTCTTTTTGATATCTGGTTTCTGCTGGTCGATCCCGGTGAACATCAGCACCTTCTTATCGTGGGCGAGGGCGTCGTAGGGGCATCTGCGAGCCAGCTCGACCGAATAGCCTATTCTGCCGAGGTCGCCGTAAACCTCTCTCGCCAGGCCCTTTGGTCTGTCGCCGCTCTCCGTCACAGGGAACTCAGGGGATGATAATGGGTCCACCGGCAGGATTAACTCGACTCCCAGCCGCTCCTCCAGCCGCAAAGCCACCTCAAGCTTGGCGCCCATGCCTTCTTCGTACATCTGGATGGTCCTCCTCCGTACGCCGCTCACTTCGGCCAGTTCACCCAACGATATTCCGCGTTTCCTGGCCTCCTTTATTATGTCCGAATCCACCTTTACATAAAAACCCCCGCTGCCGGCGTACACCATAGGCGGAATCCCCTCGATGAACAGGTCATTCAAGGTCTGGAGGGATATCAGGGGGATGTTGACCCGCGTATACATCACCCCGTCCTCGATGCCCGCTTTGCCAGACCTCAGTGCGATGATGAGGGGCGACCCGTTCACGGCCTTTGCCAGCGTCATCATGCCGGACACCGCCTTCTCGCTGACCGAATCTGCATTCAGCACTATCTTGATTACGAGGATCAGCGCATCCCTTCTGGCCACTAGGTCGAAACTGGCATGAACTATCTCCTCGGGATCGGAGGTGGCAAACCCAGCCTTAATAAGGATGTCCCTGACCTCATTGATCACGACGGACCTGGTAATCATGGATGTCATTGAGGCTGGAACTTCCATATAAAGATTATCATTGAAAATCCACGGTTCTGACTATCTGAGAAGAACCATCATCTCGTAACCAAGTTAAGACGGAAACCCCTCGATTGTGAACCATCGAAAAAAGGGCGCCTTCTTTAAATATGAAATCCCCAGAGGCCACTTGCCAGCATATATTATAGATACCTTTAAATAATAGAAATCATAACTGGTAGATGGGATGCGCTATGAGTGATGAAATGATATCAATACTCTTGCCAGCGCTTGATGAGGCCGAGACCATAGGCCAAGTCATTAGCAAGGTCCCAAGGCAGCAATTGCAGGAACGCGGTTACGACGTCAATGTCGTGGTCGTGGACGGACACAGCAAGGACATGACCTGCGAGATTGCCCAGTCCATGGGAGCCAAATTGCTAAAACAGCGAGGCAGAGGGAAGGGAAATGCCCTCAAGACGGCATTCGAGAACTTCGACGGCCAATACCTGTTCATGCTTGACGCCGACGACACCTATGACCCGACAGAGATCCTTGCAATGCTCCCGTACCTGGAATCCAGGAGATACGACGTAATGATGGGATCGCGCCTTAAGGGCTATATGAGCCCCGGGGCGATGTCCAGGATCAATTACTTCGGGAACCTGGCACTGACACAGACCGCAAACGTGCTCTTTCCGAACGGACACAAGGTCTCCGACATATGTACGGGCATGTGGGGATTCACCGAGGAAGTCGTCAACGCGCTAGACCTCGAATCGCACAACTTCGAGATCGAGGCGGAGATGTATGCCAAGTGCATCAAATCCGGCTTCAGGGTCGGCGAGGTGAATATATCCTACGACCAACGCAAAACAATGAACAAGCTTCGGGCATTGCAGGATGGCACCAAGATATGGTTCCGCCTCTTCAAGGAACGCTTTAACTTCTGAGAACCACCCAACAATTCAAACCGCCTATAGCGAAAGCCATTTATACCACACCCTCTTTGTTGCGATGCTCTTTTAGAGCCCGTGATTGATGAAGGCGGATGCCACGGCGTCCGTTGGAAGGAGGTTAGACAATGGCCATGTATGTAAGGTTTGAGACCCCCAAGGAGCTTGTGGACAAGGTCTATCAGCTCGTGGAGTTCGCACGTGACACAGGCAAGGTTAGGAAAGGCACGAACGAAGTTACCAAGCTCGTTGAGCGGGGCAACGCCAAGTTCGTAATCATGTCGGAGGACGTCCAGCCGGAGGAGATACTCGCACACATGCCTCTCCTCTGCGAGGAGAAGGGCATATCATACGGCTACGTGCCCAGCAAGCAGGAGCTCGGAGTGGCATGCGGCCTCGAGAAGCCCACCGCCTCGGTCGCCATCATGGACGCCGGCAAGGGCAAATCCCTCATGGACGAATTGGCTAGCAAACTTGGCGCCCTCAAGAAGTGATACTCAGGTGTTATGAATGGACCCGAACAGCATTCCAGCCGAAGTTGTGGAAGTCGTTGGCAGGACCGGCATGACCGGCGAGGCCACGCAGGTCAAGGTCCGTGTTCTTGACGGCAGGGACAAGGGCAGGATCATCACCAGGAACGTCTTCGGCCCTGTCCAGCTAGGCGACGTGCTCATGCTTCGCGAGACCCAGCGAGAGGCAAAGAAGCTCAGCATCAGGTGAGGTCATGAAGATATCTGGCAGAGACAACACGATTTATCATGAGACGCCAGCTTTGACAAAGGAGGCGGAATAATGGTAGAGAAACGCAATTGTTCATTTTGCGGAAATCCCATCGAACCAGGCACCGGCAAGATGTACATACGCAAGGACGGAACCATCTATACCTTCTGCAGCAACAAATGCAAGAAGAACCGCATCGACCTCGGAAGGGTGCCCCGAAGGACCAGGTGGACCGTAAGGTATTCGGAGCTCAAGGCAAGCAGCCTGAAGAGGAAGAGGGGTGCCGAGGAAGAAGAGCCCGATGATGAGGACAAGCCCAAGGCTAGGCTGGTCAAGCGCAAACCGGTTCCGGCCGAAACAAAACCGGCCAGGCAAGTCAAGAAGCCTGAAGCAAAACCGGCCCAGGAGAAAACGTCTCCTGCCCCTAAGGGGAAAGTTCGACCGGCACCCGAGAAGGATTCGACGGTCGACGAGTAGGTGAGCCAATGGAACGAACTTTCGTCATGATCAAGCCGGACGGCGTTCAAAGGGCAATCGTAGGGCAGGTCATATCCCGGCTAGAGACAAAGGGCCTGAAGCTGGTGGCCGCGAGGATGCTGCACATAGACGGCGAACTCGCTTCAAAGCATTACGGGGAGCACGTCGGCAAGCCATTCTACGAACCGTTGATAAGCTACATCACTTCCGGACCGGTGCTGGCCACCGTTTTCGAAGGGAAGAACGCAGTTTCCTGCGTCAGGACCGTGGTTGGCAAGACAAATCCGCAGGAGGCCGACCCCGGCACGATACGCGGAGACTTCGGCATGGAAACGGGCAGGAACATAATCCACGCATCCGATTCCACCGAGAGCGCGGCCCGTGAGATAGCCCTCTTCTTCTCGGAAAACGAGATAATGGACTATTCGAGGATTGACGAACCCTGGGTGTACGAATAAACAATCGATATTCCTTGTGTACCAATTAGGTAGCCCGACTACAAACAACAGGTTTCATGAGGGCTGAGGTTCTCACCTCAATCCTCTGACACGCACCTCTTTGACGTGCTCCTTTGCAGCGTTGGCCATGTCCAGGAGAACGTCGTTGGGATACGGGACGATCTTCCTCAGTTCCTCATCCCAGGTGTTTGCGGGGTTGAACTGCTGCAGCACGTACTTCTCAGCTCCGGACAGTGCCCTGGCGATGTCGGTTATGTCCTCGATTTGGTGTATCGTCGGCACCACCGTCGTCCTGAACTCGTGCTCCACGCCGGATTCGCTAACCAATCTGATGGATTGTACTATGGCATCAAGGTCAACATCTGTACCGCAGGCCCCCGAATATCTCTCATCCGGAGGGGCCTTGACGTCCATCGCGACGGCATCCAGCAGACGCTTTTCGATCAAATCATCCAAGACACCAGGGACCGAGCCGTTCGTATCCAGTTTCACTTTGAGTCCCAGCTCCCTGATGCGGACTATCCAGTGCTCCAGTTCCTTCTCGAGGGTCGGTTCCCCGCCTGTGATGCACACACCGTCCAGGAAGTCAACGTGCTCAGTCAGGAAGGCTTTGATTTCCTCCCAACTCTTATCGGGGAACCTTTCGGGATTCTCCATCAGCTCCCAGTTGTGACAGAAGGGGCATCTATAATTACAAACGCCCGTGTAAAGGACCATGACGATCTTGCCGTCCCAGTCGAGGAACGAGGTCTCGGTGATGCCCTTGATCATGCGCCATTGCTGAAGACTGGAAGGCCTAAAACATTTCCGCCCTGGTGATTATGGGCGTTCATGATATTGGCATAGGCTGCCCCTTCCATATCAGTTGCAGAAGTGGTTCCACTCACCTGGTGATATGGGTGCCGGCGTTGCCGCGAACCGCTTCCACCAGTGAACCGTGGGACGTAATTACGACCCTCTTCCCTCCGTTCTCGAGGAATTCGATGGCAGCCTCGATTTTCGGCCCCATCGAGCCCGGCGGGAACTGCCCGTCCTCGAGGTGGCCCTTTGCATCGGAAAGGTCTAGGGAGTCGAGTTCCTTCTGGTCAGGCTTGCCATAATCGATGCAAACCTTGTCAACGTTCGTCAATATGATGAAGTCGTCAACGCCCAATTGCTGGGCCAGCTTGGACGAGGCATAGTCCTTGTCCACAACGGCCTCGACACCGTCGAGGGAACCATCCTCTAGTTCAATGACTGGCAGGCCCCCGCCGCCGCAGGCGATGACTATCTTCCCCCTCTCCAGCAGATGGCCTATCGTGTCCTTCTCGACGACGCGGATGGGCCTGGGGGACGGCACCACCCTGCGCCAGCCTCGCGTGCCGGCCTCCACAACGTCCCAACCCTCTTCCCTGACCTTGACATCGATCTCGTCTTTTGAAAAATATTGGCCGATCGGTTTGGTGGGATTCGAGAAGGAGGAGTCGTCCGCGTCGACGACCACCTGTGTTATGACCGTGACCGTGTCCTTCCCAAGGCCAACCCGCTTGACAGTATTCTGCATTGTCTGCTGCAGCATGTAGCCCATCGAGCCCACGGTCTCGGCCACGCAGACGCCCAAGGGATAGGGCGGGATAACGTCGCGGGACCTCTCGTGCCTTCTCAGGGCGAAGCCGACCTGCGGGCCGTTACCGTGGGTCAGTACTATCTCATACCCATCCTTGACGATGTCCATCAGGGTCGCGCACGTATCCCTGGCATTGGCGAACTGCTGGTAGATTGTACCCTCCTCGCCTTCCTTGATAAGGGCGTTACCGCCGATAGCAATAATGGCCGTCTTCAACCGTATCCCCCTTGGATGTCATGAAAACGCCGAGCCAGTATTTAATCTTTATCTGTTAGCAGATGGACCTCGAGCCGCTCGAAGAACAGGTCCTTCGAGCCCACACATTCGACCTTGTACAACTCTTTAGCCCTGGCAATAACATCGCGGGAGCTCAGTGAGGATGTAAGTAGATAGACGCGACCCCCCGGATTCAACACGCCTCCCACCTCATCCAGGAATCTGATGGAAAGCTCCGAACCCGAGGTTCCCCCACTCAAGCGGGCGTCCTCCGGACCGACATCAGAGGCCAGGTAAGGGGGGTTGAATATGATAGCGTCGAACCTACCCTCCAACCCTCCGAACAGGTCAGAACGGCGAACATCGAGACCTATGCCGTTCTTCATAGAATTCGATTTAGCGTTGGCCACCGCCTCTTCAGAGATATCTGAGGCCACAACACGTGCCCCGGCCTTTGCGCAGTTGAGGGCGATGATGCCGGAACCGGTCCCCACCTCGAGCACCCTCTCACCTTTAGCAACACATACGGATTCCAACAGCAGGTATGTGTCCTCCGAAGGCTCATAAACGCCTTCGTCCACTTCGATTTTGATGTCAGGGTCGGGATTCACACATCAGTATTGGGGTGTGGATAATAAACAAACGGTAGGCGTCTCCGAGGGTCTGGTATAGAAATAACGACAATTATTCAGGTAACAGCGTCCATCAATATCGATAGATTTATATCAACTCCGCAAATTATGTCGACTCGATGATCGAAGCGATCCTGACAATATGCCTGGTTTTTCTGTTCCCGAACCTCGTACTGGCCATATGGACTTATTTCGATTGCGTCAACAGGGGGGCGGCCGAGAAAAGCGCACTCAGGGTCGCTTTATGGTTCATCGTCGTCTGGGCCATTCCCTTACTCGGCATCATCATCTATATCGCGTTCAGGCCAAAGGGTAAATTGCTCACCTGCGCGACCTGTAAGAGGAAGGTCCTCAAGACTTTGCCGAAGTGCCCTCACTGCGACGCTTCAGCCACCCCGCAACAGCCACCGCGAACCTATCCGATACCTGCTCCCCAACCGGTGCTGCAACCCGCGCCTCCACCGCCCAAGACCATAAACTGCCCCCACTGTGCAAAGAAGGTGGAGGAAGAATGGAAGTCCTGCCCCCATTGCGGAAAGAAACTGAGGGTCGAGAGGGCCATTATAGACGAGGTGTTCCTGATGTCCCGTGACGGGCGCCTCATCAAGCACTTCACCCGCCGCCTAAAGCCCGACGTGGACCAGGACATACTCAGCGGCATGCTGACGGCCGTTCAGGACTTTGTGAAGGACTCCTTCAGGGGCGAGGGCGGAGAGCTGGACCAGATGAAGTTCGGACGCTTCCAGGTCCTTATAGGCAGGGGCAGGTTCATCACGATAGCCGCCGTCGTCATTGGAGAGGAGATAGAGCCGTTCAGACCCCAAATCTCGAAGGCGATAGACGAGATCGAGGACGACTACGAGGTCCTGCTCAGGGACTGGAAGGGCGACGTGGGCGAGTTGAACGTCCTGTCCAGATACATTAACGACCTCATAGACGGCAGATACACTTAGGGGCCCTCACATGTTGGAGATCCTCCCAATCCCGGCCATCATCATAGTCTCGATTATTGTTGTTATCTGGAGGAAGGCGTACCTATCCCAGATGTTCGTGATCGCCAACATCATCATCTTCATTTACCAATTCGCATTGGATGCGTCGGATTACGCACTCTCCCAGAGCCTTGTTGATTACCAGACCTTCGTGCCGGCGCGTTTCGGCCAGTTAGAGTACATACCCACCATGATCACCTCGATGTTCATGCACGCGAACGCGGCACATCTCCTCGGAAACGTGTTGATACTCTATCTCCTCGGACTCCCCCTGGAAGAGCGCATCGGCACCCGGAACTGGGGGGTCATCTACTTCGTCACAGGCATCGTTGCCACCCTCAGCTTCTACTTCCTCCACATGGATTCGGAATCCCACCTCCTCGGCGCGTCCGGGGCGATATTCGGCATCGGCGGCGCGTTTTTGATACTCTATCCGAGGGACAGGATACCGATGATCCTCGGCTTCTTCTTCACCACCAGGGCGCCGGTGTGGCTGGCCGTCGGCATCATGTTCGTGGTCGAGACCTTTCTGGTGATGATATCAATAGACGACGGCGTGGCACATATTGCTCACGTGGGAGGAATCGTCAGCGGCATCGTGATCGCGCCCCTCATCGTGAAGAAGAGGGAAAAGAAGGAGGTCAACCTGGATTACGACGTCCTCAGGAATATGACGATAAAGGATGGCGACCTGGCAATGGTGGAGAAGATTGAGAAAGAGGACGAGGAAGAGGTGAGGGAGGCGTGGCTCGACTACTTCTTCAAGAACGTTGCCAGGTGCCCGAAGTGCAAGCGCCACGTTGAGCGCGCCGACGTCATAGAATGTGAGTGCGGCCAGGTGACCAAGATTACAAAGTGAGGGATTGGCATATACATCGGGGTTGACGACACGGATTCTGTCAGGGGCATGTGCACGACATACCTGGCAACAGAGCTGATAAGGGAGTTCGGCGAGTTCGACCTACTGGAACACCCGCGCCTGGTCCGGCTGAACCCCAACGTGCCGTGGAAGACCAGGGGGAACGGGGCCATAGCTCTGAAGCTGGGCAACGGCTCAGGAAGGCCCAAGACCATCGGAGAGTTGGACGGGAAACCTGTCGAATGCTTCCCGTCGGGTACAAACACCAAGCCGACGGAGGGTCATTACGAACGCGCCTGCAGGGTCATCGAGGACCTGGCAATGTTCGAAGACGCCAACACCAATCCAGGCCTAATAATGACAAGTAGGAAACCTCCCCAGGCATTGTACTGGGGGGCTGTCAGGGAGGTTGTTGACCTCAAACGGCACATGGCCTTGGCCAAGCCCGAATTCTCGAAAGGCTGGAAGAACAACCGAGGCCTTATAGGAGCAATATCGGCAGTTGCCTGGCGGCCTCGGGCCCCTACGCATGAACTGATAGCTTATAGGGAGCAGATAATGTGGGGCAAGCCCCGGAACATCAATGAGGCCAGCGTCAGGAAGATGGACAGGGCCTTTCCCACGACATTCAACAACTACGATTACGAGGAGATGCACATGGTCATCGCACCGGCCTCGCCCTGCCCGATCTTGTACGGCATCCGGGGGGATAAGGAACAAGACCTGCCCGAGGCAGCCGCCGCCGTGAGGTCGGAAAGAATAGCCAGGCATATGATTTTCCTCACCAACCAGGGCACGGACGACCACATCACTCGCACATCAATATCACGTTTGGAGCCGTTTACATCAGTCAGCGTGATAGGAAACGTCACCTCAGCTCCGAGGACGATTAAGGGCGGTCATTTGATATTTTCGTTATCAAATGGCCATAACGTTGTCGATTGCACCATCTACGAACCTGCCAAATCCTTCAGGAGGATTGGCGAGGTCCTCGTTCCCGGAGACCGGCTTCTCGTCATGGGCGGCGTCAGGGAGAAGCCCTTCACGATCAACGTCGAAAAAGTCAGGATCCAGAAGCTGGCCAATGTGAGGGAAAAGGTCGCCAATCCCATGTGCCCAAAGTGCAGCAAGCGGATGAAATCCATAGGCAAAGACCAGGGTTACAGATGCAGTTGCGGGAAGAAGGTCGGGGAAAACGAGGCAGAGTTCAGGGCTCTGCGGAGAGCCGCCTCAACCGGCTGGTACGAGCCGCCAGTCGGCTCCCGGCGGCACCTTTCAAAACCCCTCAAGCGGATGTAATGATTTTATCTATCTGGCTCATGGCTTCGGCACGGGTTCGGGCACTGATGTGATGTTTAAGAAAGGGCGTACCTTTCTCGGTCGGTTCATTAAACGGAAAATCATAGGCCACATCCATGAGGATGAGGTTCTCGGCCGGCGCTGGTCCAGTTCCTCCATCCATCATTGAAGAGACGAGTCGACGCACCATCTGCCAGAGGAATCGTTCCGCTTTGATGTCGATGAAGATGAAGTCAGCGTTCCCATTGATATCAATGGAGTTGATTGTCAAAACCGTATTCTCCTCCCCTGTGTCCTTCTTTGCATAATCGCAAAAGTCGTGCTCACCGACGAACTGGTTGGCTGCTGTTTGAAGTTCATTAGGGTCCGGCATTCTGGTGCGGTGGAGAATGTACCTGTACCACCTCTCCCTGGCGTGCCTGGCATTGAAGCCGCCTTCGACCTGGGCAATGCCCCAGAACACGGCCCCATCGAGCTTCGAGTTGAGTGCGGGTATCAGCGCGTCTTTGTCAAAGCCAGTTACTACGGCGATCACGTTGCCGGCAGCGCTAACGCCCCTGTCCGTCCTGCTAGCGCTTTGAAACGCGTTTGATCTCGGGTCCTCGATGATTCCGAGGCTTTGCATTGTCTCGATGACCTCTCCCTCGACAGTCCTCATACCGGGTTGCCTGGCATATCCCTCAAAGGCTTGGCCGTCATAGGCGAACTTCAGTGCGTACTTCATGCAACGCTGCCGATGACATGGATTTATAAATGCCTTCGGTTATGGCCGGCCGATGCCAGAGTACGTCGTGGTACTGGCCGAACCCCTCATCGCCGGCAATATCGGTTCCGTGGCAAGGAGCATGAGCAACTTCGGAGCGGAGGAGCTCGTCCTCTTCAATCCCTGTGAGCTGGACGACGATGCATACAGATTTGCCAAGCACGGCAGGTTCATCGTCGAGAATGCCAAGATAACCAAGACCTTCGATGAGGCCATTCAGGGACTCGACCTGGTCATAGGCACATCGGGCATACCCAGCGGCAACGAGAGGAAATTCCTGCGGCATCCGATGTCTCCGAGCGACTTCGCGGAGTACGTGGGCGAGAAGCAGGGGCGGGTGGGCCTCGTTTTCGGTCGCGAGGACCAGGGCCTCAGCAACGAGGAACTGGCAAAGTGCGACATCATGGTCACCGTTCCCACTGCCGAGCTTAATCCCATCATGAACGTGTCGCATGCCGTGACAGTGGTCCTATACGAGCTCTTCAGGCTTGACAAGGAGCCCATGGCGAGGACGCTGGTCGGCGAGAGAGAAAAGGAAACCCTCAATGAATTGTGGGCCGCACTCCTTGAGGAAATAAACTATCCCGAGCACAAGAAGGCGAAGACCAAGGTGATGTTCCGGAAAATTGTGGCAAGGGCCGACCTGTCAGAGTGGGAGTTCCACACGCTGGCCGGGGTGGTTAATAGGGCAAGCAAGTCCATTAAGCGTCATAAAAAGAAGAAGTGATTGACCCCCACGTGGCCGGCGCCGTTTTAAATATTCAAAGGCGCACCATCACTTAATTAATTTGAAGGTATCGAACCGAATATCAAGCGATTAGGCCCATCGCCTTGTCGGTCTTCTCAATTGACTTGAACTTGTCGGTCTCGACCTCGCACATCGCCCTTATGCAGTCGATGTTCTCCGGTATCACGTCGCTCTCCTGGTGGATGGCCTGGTAATAATACAGTGTGTCTCCGACAACGTGTACGCCGTCCTTCCAGACGGCTATTTCGAAGAGGTCTCCCCGCTTTCTGTTCAGGTCCTTCGCCCATTCCATTATCTGCGCGGTGGACTTGATGCCCTCGCTGGAGTCGATCATGGCCACTCTTGGCGTCTCGTCCCACAGCTGAACGATATCCTGGCTCGATGGCCGGCTCTTCAATTTTACGATGACCGAGTGCAGGTGCATTATCGTGGTCGGGACCTTCACGGCCGTGGTTTGGATGTTAAGGTCTGGCATGACGGTCTGAACGTCCGGACCGTGATGGGACGGCACCTTGAGGACCGGTTCGATCGCGTTTATTGGCCCGCGTTTGGTGTCCCAGGGGTCGGCCGAGCGCCTCACCATGACGCCCAGAGCGTTTTCTATGCCATACCTTTCTTTGACTGGATATAGCGTTCTGCAAAGGCCGGTTGTGTTACAGGACACCACCCTGGCGAACTGAGCACCAATGGCATCCTCATAATTCGCCATTGTATTGAAGGACAAGCCAGTCAATTCGTGCTTCTCCCCGCCCTGCCATATGGCCTTGACGTTGTGCTTCTCGTAAAGCTCCTTGTACCCGGCCTTTTTCGGTGTACAATCCATTACAATGTCAGATTTTTCCAGAAGTTCGGTGAGCACCCCCCCCACCTTGATACCGGCCTTTTCGAGATCGGGTATAAATTCCTCATCGGCAGCGTAGAACGGAAAACCGAGCCTCATCGCGTCCTTGGCCTCGAACGTGGGGCGTCTCTTGACTACCCCTATGATCTCCATATCGTCCTGCTGCGTGACGGCGTCCGCCACACGCTTACCAATCGTGCCGTAACCGTTGATGGCCACCTTGACTGACAAACAATCACCGCGGAGGTGGATACAATACATCCATAAATACATGAAGGGAGCGACATCAATATGTACGAAGACCATTAAGAGAACGGTTCAAGGATTCTTAAACAATCACGAACCATGGCCCAGTATACACACGATGTCCAAGCAATGGTGTTTTGGTGTACAACCTGGGGGTCACCACATGACTTATTTATACCCCTTCATCACATAATATTATAATGGAGGTGATAGTTTGACTCAGGAGCATAAAAAGAGATTCCCCTTTCCCCCGGTACTGAAGCTACTGGTAAGAGGGTATATGATGATTCTGTTCGTACTGATGCTCGAGTACTTCGACCTCCTCAACAATACGAGCCTGATCATATTCATGGTCACGGTGATATCGCTGGCAATGGTCTTCGGTGTCGGCTACCTGCTGATCACGTACTCGGGACCCGTCAGGGCCTCGAGCATGGACATTCCTAACACGGTCTTATTCTTCGTCAAGGGCGGGATAGTCCTGTACTTCATCTCACTGCTGGGTTACTTTCACATATTGCCGAACCAGATAACATCGATCCTGCTAACCGTCACTGCCTTCATCCTCATGATGGTCGGGGTTCTCAGCTATATCTGGGAGGTCGTCCAGAGGTCAAGGCGCTTGCCCCGACCCAAAAGGGTGCCGAGATACAGGGTCAGAGTTCAAAGACATCGCGGCTGGCAGTTGTGAGTATCTCCGGACCACCCTTTCTCACCACAACGTCATCCTCGATGCGGACCCCACCGAATCCTGGCTCGTAGACGCCGGGTTCGACCGTGAAGACCATTCCTTCCTTCAGGACCACATCCTCGGCGCGCGGGTTAAGTCCCCCGCCGTCGTGCGTCGCCAGTCCCAGACCGTGCCCGAGCCCGTGCGTGAACTTGTCCTTGTACTTGGTTGAGTTGATGTAATCCGCTGCGACCGCATGCGGCTCGCTCGCCTTCGCCCCGACCTGGATGGCGTCAAGGGCGCGTCTCTGGGCCTCGAGCACGACATCGTACATCTCCCTCTGGACATCCGAAGCCTGGCCGCAGAAGTAGGTCCTGGTGATGTCGGACCTGTAACGTTTGTACAGGGCGCCGAAATCCAGCAAAACAAAGTCACCTTTCTTCAGTACCGCCTCCCCGGCGTGATAATGCGGCTCTGCGCTGTTCTTACCGAAGGCCACTATGGTGTCGAAGGCCGGGCCTATGGCTCCCTTCTTCTGCATGCGGTAGCACATCTCGGCAGCCACTTCGTATTCGATGACGCCTTCCCTGATGAAACCGGTCATCTCACCTGCGACCTCGGATGCTATCCTGCAGGCCTTCCTAAGGATAGAAATCTCGGAGTCGTCCTTCACCATGCGGGTGAAGGTCACGGGCTTGGCCACGTCCATTATTTCGGCGTTCGGGGCCAGGTCTTTCAGCAGAACATAGTTCTTGTAGGTCACCTCGCCGCCGTTGATGCCGATGGTTCCTGAATCCTTAATCATTTTTCCAAGGATCTCCTTCATCTCCTCCCCCGTCTTGAAAACGTGAAGGTCGAAGTCGCCCTTGGACGCGCTCTCGGCCTCCAGCAGGGATGTGATGACGTCCAGATTGCCGTCGGGGTGAAGCACAGCCATCGAGCCTTCGAACAATCCGGATTCGAGCCGTGTTGCGTAATAGAACGTCATGTCCAGCATCGGGTCCACCCCATTGGCCAGAACCACAACGTCCGGCACCTTGTCCTCGTGTTCTTCGATGCGCTCGTAAAGCGTTTTTACTCGCCGTTCCATGTCAATACCCAGGGACCTATCCTCCTCCCGGACTTAAGACTTCCCCAACTGTGGGTTCATGTAATAACTGTCTTGGGAGTTGACTTATACGATAATAAATGGGCTTTGGGTGCAAACGGGACCACCGCTTAAAAATCCCAACTACGCTACTTTATTATATCCTATTCAGAATGAGGAACGATGCGCATCGAGGACCTCAGTGTCAATGAACGGATTCTCTTGCACCTGAGGGATTTCAGAGGGGACCCCGAAACGACCTCCACAATCGACCAGACCCAGGAGGGCATAGCCAAGGCAGTGGGGATGAGGGTGAACCACGTACCCAGGGCGACCAAGAAGCTCATCGAGGACGGCTACATAGAGGACCACCTCGTCCACATCGGCGGATTGAAGCGGAAGCGCCGGGCTTATTTCTTGACTGACGGCGGTGCAAAGATAGCTAATGACCTAATCGAGAGACTTCGTAGCCAGAAGGTCCTTTTCAGGGAGAGCGGGGGCAAGGAGTCGACGATGAAGGTCGACGACATCATCTTCTTAACGAAGGCAACTGCCAGCGTATCGAGGATAGTCCTCACAGCCTTCAACGAGGGCGTGGTCCTCGAGTCATCACTGAGCGCGGAGAAGGAGACGGCCTACCATTCCACTCTCGAGGATGTTCCGGAGCCCCAGCATTTCATGGACAGAGAGGAGGAGCGTCGGCACCTGAAGGATTGTCTGGAAGGGAAACAACGCATCATCATCGTCAGCGGCATGAGGGGCATCGGCAAGTCCTCCCTCGTGAGGACCGTGTTAACCGATTTCGAGGGCAAGAGGAACATCCTCTGGTACAGAGCCCATGACTGGGACACCGCCAGGAGCGTCGTCGAACACCTTGCCGATTTCTTTGTCAGACTAGGCAGGAACGAGCTCAAGAAGCTTCTGAGAAAGACGAAGAAGCTGGATATCAACCTGGCCACGTCCTCGCTGATGAAGGACATAATGGCAAGCAACACGGTCATAGTGATTGACAACATATTCAACCTCGAGGAGGAGGTCATGCGGTTGCTCTTCATGATATGCGAACGTTCCCGCTCGCTTACGGATTCGCATTTCATCTATATAGTCCGCGACCGAGAGGACCTCACATCGACGCCGTGCCTGGGCGAGCTGGGTGGCAGCAACGAGATCATCGTGAAGGGCCTGAACTTCGGCTGGGCTGCCAAGCTGATGAAGGAGCTGGGCATGGAGGAGGACGAGATGGAGCGGGTGTACGGAATGACCAACGGCCACCCCCTCGCCCTTGAGCTGGTGAATTCGGATGAGATCCGCAAGATAATCGACACGAAGGGCCTGACCAAGGAGGAAATATGGGTGGTCAGGTGCCTCAAGGCCTTCGACGCGATATTCGACGAGAAGAGCGAGCAATAGAGGAAATCGCCGCTCGGCCCACGTACAGACAAATCACGCAAACCTTCATCGCTAAAGATTTTATCCGGTGGCATCAATGACGATTGTCTTTGGTTCGGTGACATGATGCCCACGTTCAATGATGATTTCTGGAAGGACATTGCCCCGGGAGAGGGCCGCCTGAGCGGTCCCCTCGGCGAGTTCGGCATTCACACCGAAGCGGGGCCGACCTGCTCCAGCGCCTGCCCCGCAGGCGTTGACGTCAAGGCCTACGTGAACCTGATAGCCGATAAACGTTTCGAACAGGCCGTCGACGTGATACGCCGCTCCAATCCCTTCCCGGGAGTGTGCGGCCGCGTTTGCACCCACCCCTGCGAGTCTGAGTGCAGACGACGCGAGCTTGACGACCCACTGGCCATCCGGGCCCTGAAGAGGTTTGCATCGGACTACGAGATGTCAAGGAAGGCGCCAGCATCGCCCATCCAGCCGAGCCACGAGGAGCGGATAGCCGTGGTCGGCGCTGGGCCGGCCGGCCTCACTTCGGCGGCCAACCTGGCATACGAGGGATTCATCGTCGACGTTTATGATTCGGCACCAGTGGCAGGGGGCATAATGGCCTGGGGCATCCCCGACTTCCGCCTTCCCAAACGAACACTGAGGTCGGAGGTCAAGGACATCGAGGACCTGGGGGTCAGGATTCTCCTTGACGAACACGTCAGTGACCCAAAAGGCCTGCTTGAGAAGGGTTACTCCGCGGTCGTATTGGCGGCCGGCTGCACGGTCCCGTTAAAACTCGGTCTACCGGGCGAGGATTCCGACGCCATAATCGATTGCCTGGATTTCCTGCGGAAGGCCAACCTTGAAGAGCACGGGGAGATGAGCGGCAAGGTGCTGGTGATAGGCGGCGGCAGCGCGGCCCTGGATTCGGCAAGGACCGCCATACGCCTCGGCGCGGACGCGGTCGTCGTTTACAGGCGCTCCATAGAGCAGATGCCCGCCGACCCGGGGGAGATCCGAGAGGCCGGGGAGGAGGGGGTCAGATTCGAATACCAGGCCGTGCCCAATGAACTGAGGTTCGACGGGCAACGGCTAAGGGCCCTCAAATGCCAGCGCACAGTGCTGGGCGATGCCGACGAGAGCGGCAGGCGCCGGCCGGTACCCATTGAAGAGTACTTTGAACTCGAAGCAGATTTGATAATATTGGCCATAGGCTCAAGGCCTGAGCCCTCGGTACTGGGGACGCTTGGGACCAACGAATGGGGGACCGTGGTGGTGGACGAGAGGGCCATGACGTCCATAACGGGCATTTTTGCCGCCGGCGACATTGTCTTGGGGCCTTCGAGCATCGTCGATGCCATCGGTTCGGGACACACGGCTGCCAGAGGCGTCATCGAGTACATAACTGGAAAATCGGTCGGCATCGCAACAAGCCCACCGATGCTCGTGGTCGCAGGCAAGGAACCGGGCAAGGAGGAGCGCAGGACCACGAAATTCGTACCGGCCGAGTCACGCAGCTCAGGGTTTGACGAGGTGGACCTCGGGTTCGACGAGATCACCGCCATGGCCGAGGCATCCAGGTGCCGCAGGTGCGGCTCGTGCACGGTGTGCGATGTCTGCCTGGGCGTGTGCGAGCATACGCAGGCGGTCGCCATGGACGATTCCGGCAATTCAGTATTAATAAAGATACCCTTGGAATTCCAGAGGAACCTGATGGACGATCCGGGCACGGGCAAGGGCTGGACGTTGTCGTCCAGCGACCAGACGATGAACGTTACGCTGTTTCCATTACTCGCCCAAGTTGATGCGGCCAAGTGCATCGCCTGCGGCATATGCGACGAGGTTTGCGCCTACAGGGCGGTGAGGGTCCACTTCTCCCTCGACAAGGGGCCGACCGCTGTTGTGGACACCGCGGTTTGCCGGGCCTGCGGTGCCTGTTCCGCCGCTTGCCCGACCGGCGCCGCCACCCAAGGATTCATGGGCTGGCCAGAGCTCCGTAAACGACTATCTGCCGACACATTCGCCTTCTCCTGCATCTGGAGGAACCGGGACGGTATGACAGGCGATGGCGTAGACATGATGTGTTCGAGGGCGGCGTCACCCGCCCTCATACTGGAGGCTCTGGCCAACGGGGCCAAGGGCGTTGCCGTTGTAGGCTGCGAGGAGGGGTGCCATTACCTGCCAGGTCCCTGGATGGGCGAGGACGTGGTCGAGTCCACCAAACTAATACTGGCAGCGGCCGGCCTGGATCCTGGGCGGGTCATTCATATCAAATCTGAAGAGGCGCAAGAAGACATCGGTGCGACCGTCAAGGAGAAGTTCAACGTCTTCGAACCAACGGCCTGCGCGGTCCCCGACATCGAATCACAGGTCGGCATCGCCTTGCACATAGCCATGGAGCTGGCACGGAGTTCGGGAGGGAAGACCGCCATCGCGGACGCGGTCCTTACCGCATACGGCCTGGAAGGACCGGGCAAGTTGTACGAATCCAAGGCCTCGGCGGATGCGTTGGGCGATCCAGCTTTCCAGCCCACCGAGATAACAGTTGCCCTTCACTCGTGTCTTGACAGGGATGCCGATGTCGAGCTCCTGTTCAAGGTTCCTGGCCTGAACGTCGTGGTCATCGGCGGCGACTGCGGCCAGACGGGTTGGACATCCCCATCCGCACAAACCAGGGAAAAAGCGATGCAACTTCTCGAACGGGCGGAGTCAAAGGGGGCGGATGTCCTGTTGGTCGACTCTGCCGAGTGTCTCACACACCTAAGGGCGATGCAAATGGGCTGGAGGGAGAGGGGGATCGAGGTCGTGGATATTTACACTTTCATCCTGTCGCGGCTGAAGGAGGGGAGAACATGAACGGGCGCATCATCGAACATCCTATCCTTCCCGAGCCCCCCGAGGCCACGGTTCCCTTCACGTTCAACGACAGGGAGATGTTGGCCCGCGAGAACGAGGTCATATCCAGCGCGCTGTTCGCCAACGGCATCGGCGTCTTCAACCTCCATCATAAGGACTCGGCACCACAGGGCATCTTCTGTGCCAATGGCCAGTGCGCCCAGTGCCTGGTCCTGGTCGACGGGTCCCCGGCAAAGGCCTGTATTACGCCAGTGAGGGCGGGAATGAACGTTCGTTCCCTGGACGGATTGCCGGAGCTACCCCACGACGATGAGCCTGTGCCGCCGTGCCACATCACCGAGAGGGAGGTCCAGGTCCTCATAGTCGGGGCCGGGCCCGCCGGTCTTTCAGCCGCGGTGGAGCTGGGCCAGGCCGGGATCGAGGTTCTCATCGTCGACGACAAGCAGGAGCTCGGCGGCAAGCTGAGCCTGCAGACGCACAACTTCTTCGGCTCCATCCGCGACTGCAACGCGGGCATGCGTGGCATGGACATAGGCACGCTGCTGGCTGGTGAGATGGAGGACCTGAGCAACGTCACGGTATGGCTGGAATCGCCGGTAGTGGGGGTATTCGCTGACGGCAAGGTCGGCATCGTCAAAACAGGCATATACCACCTGGTCAGGCCCAATCACGTCCTCTTCTCCACGGGGGCCAGGGAAAAGAGCCTGGCATTCCCCGGCTGCGACCTGCCCGGCGTTTACGGCGCCGGTGCTTTCCAGACCATCGTGAACCGGGACATGGTCCGTTCATCATCGAGGCTCCTCATCGTCGGCGGCGGCAACGTCGGCCTCATCGCCGCCTATCACGCGGTACAGGCGGGCATCGGGGTCCTCGGGGTGGTCGAAGCCTTGCCAGAATGCGGCGGGTACAAGGTGCACGAGGACAAGATAAAGAGGCTGGGAATACCGGTCCGGACATCACACACTGTGACGAAGGCCGAGGGGGATGGCAGGGTCGAGCGGGTGACAATAGCACAGGCTGACGAGCACTTCAATCCTGTCCCGGGAACTGAGAGGACCTACGAATGCGACACCCTCCTCATAGCGGTCGGGCTGGACCCGGTCAACGAGCTCACCGAAAAGGCCAAGGAGTTCGGATACAGCGTATACGAGGCAGGCGACGCCGCGGAGATCGCCGAGGCCTCGGCCGCCATGTTCAGCGGACGGATTACCGGCCGTAAAATGCTCAAGGACATGGGACACGAGGCGTTCATTCCGGAGGAATGGCTGGACCTGTTAGGCGTGCTCAGGGCCAAGCCAGGGCCCGTTCATGAAATGGCACTCAAGCGGCCGGGAATCGGTGTTTATCCGGTGATCAGGTGCAACCAGGAGATACCGTGCAATCCCTGCACCGCAGTCTGCCCGAAGAACTCCATAAGGACCGAGGACGGCAGCATGAGCTCCGTCCCGCTCTTCGGCGACGAATGTGTCGGATGCACCAGGTGCGTTGTCATTTGCCCGGGACTTGCCATCACGCTAGTTGACAGGGCGTACGACCCGAGTGGCGAAAGGGCTCTAGTCACCCTGCCCTGGGAGATGCCAGCTGGTTCCGTCAAACCATCCAAGGTCGTGATCACGGTCGGCTACGAGGGGGAGACTGTCGGGCAGGGCAAGGTCGTCGCGGTGAGGAACGTTCCCTGGCAGAACCGCCGCAGGCTCCTGTTGGTCGATGTGCCTGCGGGGGAAGCGGACCTGGTTGCGGGTATAAGAATCTGCGAGCCGCCTGAGGAGGAAGGCGGCGAGCCAGCAACCAAGGAGGAGTCGAGGGGAACCGTAGTCTGCAGATGCGAGCGCGTGACCAGGGGAGAGATCATCGATTACATCCGGGAAACAGGATGCACCGACTTCAACGCCCTGAAGGCGGCCCTGCGCGTGGGCATGGGCCCGTGCGGCGGCAAGACGTGCACGGAGCTGGTGATGAGGATATTCCGGGGGGAGCTGGGCGCGGACGCTGAGATCGAACCGCACGTGGAACGGCCCCTGTTCCAGGAGGTCCCCCTCAAGGCATTCCTGGAGGCGGAGAAATGAGCGTATATGATGCCATCGTCATCGGGGCCGGGAGCGTGGGCGTTCCCACCTCATATTCGCTTGCCAAGGAAGGTCTGAAGGTCATGTGCATCGACAAGCGTGCGTCGGCGGGACAGGGGCAGAACAAGGCCGCCATCGGAGGTGTGCGCGCGACCCACTCGGACCCGGCGAAGATACGCCTCTGCCAGGAGAGTTTGAGGATATTCTCGGCCTGGAAGGAGGAAACCGGCACGGACATCGGCTGGAAGCAGGGGGGCTATTGCTTCCCCGTCTACCGGGAGGAGGACGCCCAGCTCATGCAGGCCATCCTGCCGCTGCAGAAGAAGTTCGACCTAAACATAGACTGGGCGGGAGATGCTGAGATAGCAAGGTTCGTTCCCGGCCTCAACCGTGAAGGATTGGTTGGCGGCACATATTCGCCTGAGGACGGCCAGGTCTCGCCATTACTGGCCGTCGAGTCATTCGCCGACGAGGCGAGGAAGCTGGGCGCGGAGTTCAGTTTCAGGGAGCAGGTCCAGTCCTTGATAATGGACGAGAACGCGGTCGTCGGCGTCAAAACCGATAAAGGCGAGTATCGGGCACCGGTCGTGGTCAACGCGGCTGGCGCCAGAGCCACAGAGATATGCAACATGGCCGGTCTGGACATTCAGGTACAACCCGATAGCCACGAGGCCGGCATCACCGCACCGGTCAAGCCCTTCCTGGACCCCCTCGTCGTGGACATCCGCCCCGGCCCGGAAGGTAAAACAGCCAACTTCTACTTCGGCCAGGTGGAGAGCGGCCAGGTCATATTCTGCTATACCCCGAAGACGTTCTTCTACGGGGAGGACCGCCGGTGCACAAGCGAGTTCATGCCCATCATCGCCCGCCGCCTGGTGGACCTCATTCCAAGACTCAAAGGTCTCATGGTCAGGAGGCTCTGGCGAGGCCTGTACCCCATGACGACGGACGGCATCCCCATCGTCGGCGCCGCCCCAAAAATCGAAGGCCTCTACCTGGCCATCGGCATGTGCGGCCAGGGCTTCATGATGGGCCCTGGTGTCGGAGCCAACCTCGCCAGCCTGATAACGAAGGGCAAACCGCTGATGAGACCGACAACCTTCGAGTTCCTGCGGCCGGACAGGAGCTTTCAGGGCGAAGAGGCCGAGCGTCTTGCTTGATATTATTGCTTCCCGATAATTCTTTATAGGGTAATTTCACTCTCTTGCGCTATTGAATTGGGGGGATTGTTTGGGCATACCCAGACCGATTCTCTGATAATAACAGGAGGTATACCATGGAAAACGGTTACGCATTGAACATAACCGGCTTGGACGACAAGATGGACAGCGGCATTCCGGATAAGCACATAGTCTTACTAACGGGAACACCGGGAACCATGAAGTCGACACTGGCGTATTATATCCTTTACAATCATGCAAAGAACCATGATGTAAAATCATTGTATCTGACATTGGAGCAGGAGAAGGACGGTTTCTTGTTTCACCTCAATAAGCTAGGCTTGGGCGACCCCAATCCCAACATCCGGCTGTTCGACATGTCCACCACAAGAGAGCAGTGGATGAAACTGAGCCAGAACAAGATCACACAGGTGAAGGAGGTTCTCCCGGATGCAAATTGCGGCAGCTGCGAATACAAGGGCTGCCTCGACTACGCGACCGCCGTCGTGACCAGCGGCGAGGCGACAAACCTGTGCGTCCCGGGCGGCGAAGAGGTTCATGAGAAGGTCGCCTCAATAATGGGCGTTGACACATCATCGCCCGAGGTCAAGGAGAAGGCGAGCAAGAACAAGGACCTGGAGACGTTCAAGAGACAATTACAGACCTTGAAGAACGTCATCGATTTCAAACTGCTGGTCATCGACTCACTCCCCGTCATCGAGATGATGTTCAGAATGCAGAGCCCCAGGGACGACCTCTTCCACTTCTTCAAGTGGCTGAAGAAGTTGGGGGTGACCACATTCTTGATATCCGAAATGTCCCAGGACTCACAGAGCTACAGCCGTCATGACATTGATTTCCTCGCAGACGGGATCATCAAACTATCTCTATACCAACAGAATCCCACGACCGTTCAGAGGCACATACAGATTGCCAAGATGAGGGGCGTCGACCACACGACTGACCCATTCGTCATAAGATATACCGGATCCGAATTCGAGGCAATGAAGGTTCTAATGTAGGTTCACATCAAAAGGGTGAGCCTTCAACTACAACATCCGTGACGACCCTTCTCGTATAAACGTAGAACTTGCCCTCTTCTTCGAACATCTCGGTCTCGAACTTAGCACCTTCGTACTTGATTTTCGCACCTTTGGCCTGGCCTTCATCGTCGTAGGTCTTGCCGTCCCACATGTACTTCTTGCTGTCGACTATCCTGTAATTATCAACCATTGTATCACATCCAGTGTTCAGAGACGAGCTCACACATCCGCGAAACCGCACCCCTCACAGGATCGGAGAGCCCCTGGGTGACCAGTTCGGGAATGCTCTTGATTTGACATGCCAAAACGATTACTTTAACCTTGCGCCGCTCCCTCAGTTCCTTGAGCAGGTTGGACGAGGGAACCTGATGCATTGAGAAATCGTCGACCTTGACCATGGGTATATCGTCTATGGATATCTCGAATACATCACCTGGTTTATACCCGCGGTCCGCCATATCAACAGCATCGACGATGATGACCTTTTCGACACGGGATTCGTCGACCACCATAGGAAATATAATCTCCCTGGCGCTTGTTCCCACGTTGAGGATACACACCTCCTCAGGCACGCAGTAGTTCTTCTCCAATTCTTCGATGACAGCGGGTCCGAAACCGTCGTCGCCCATGAGGACGTTACCGCATCCGAGGACCAAGGTTGGCTTGATGTACCAACCAGGGATTTCAGCCTCCAACTCGAGTGTGTTCTTCATCTTATCCAGTATGGAGAAAGATATATATGTTTAAATTTTATCCCGTTCCAATTGCCCCTAAGGGGGGATATCCAATAGAATTTCTGAAATGGAGGAAAAATAATGGTAAAAGTGGCAGAGGAATGGCTGAACATCTGCGGTGGCTGCGAGGTTACTATCCTCGACATCGGAGAACCGCTCTTGGATCTGTTGCCAAGTTTGGAATTCGTTCACATTCCGGTTTTAATGGATCACAAGTACCACGGCCAGACGGGCGAGGGTGATCCGAACGTTATAGAAATACCGGAGGCCGACGTCGGCATAATCTCCGGTGGAGTAAGGAACGAAAAGGAGAAGCACGTAGCCGAGGCAATGCGAAAGTCGTGCAAGACGCTCATTGCTCTCGGTGCGTGCGCGTGTAACGGCGGAATACCCGCGATGGCCAACATGGATACATTACAGGACCTATACAGCACCGTTTACAAAGAATCCGAATCCACCGAGGTATCCGAGACACCGGCGGAGAACCTGCCGCCGCTTCTGGACAGAGTCTATGCGGTGGACGAGGTCGTGCCTGTGGACATATACATACCGGGTTGCCCAACGAATCCCGCCCTCATCGTACAGGCCATCACCGCCCTTCTCGAGGGGAAGCCCTTCGAGCTTCCGGAGAAGAGCGTTTGCGACACCTGTCCGACCAAGCGGGAGAAGAAGGCTGCCGAGGGTGCCGCCATCAAGAGGCCGCTGGACTCTGTTGACTACGACGAGAACGATTGGGAAAACACCCGCTGCTTCATGGAGCAGGGAATTCTTTGTCAAGGCCCCGTCACATTGGCAGGTTGTGCCGAAAAAGATGAGGACGGCACCGAGGTCCCGAGATGCGTCAAGGGATACATGCCCTGTCGCGGCTGCTTCGGACCGGTCAGAAAGGAGGACAACCCCATGGTTTCTATGATGGGCGCGCTGTCATCAATCGGCTTCAATGCCAGGGATATCGAGGACAGGAAGGCGACTTTGAGCCGGTACGTGGGCGCTCATAACAAGCTCAGGCCGATGCCGAAGAGGCCGGGAGAGTGATAAAATGGGAAAAACATTGACTATAGCACCGGTTTCGAGACTTGAAGGGCACGCGAAGGTCACCATCGACCTGGACGATGCGGGCAACGTGGTCGATGCCAGAATGCAGACCGTGGAGCTCAGGGGATTCGAGAGGTTCGCCATTGGCCGCCCGGTCGAGGAGATGCCCCGGATCACCACATCCATCTGTGGTGTATGCCCGTGGTCGCATCACCTTGCCTCGGCAAAGACGAACGACGCCGTCTTCGGTGTCACCCCGCCCCCTGCGGGAACCAAGCTGAGGGAGCTGTGCAACAGCATCGCGTTCACAGAGGAGCACATTCTACACTTCTTCTTCCTGGCAGGTGCGGACTTCGTAATGGGCCCTGATGCGGAATACCCGGTCAGGAATGTGATAGGCATAGCCCAGGCGAATCCCGACATCGGGAAGAAGGTCGTGCGGAACAGGCACCTGGGGGCCAAGATGTTGAACATCGTTTCCGGTAAGACCATTCACCCCGTGACCGCCGTCCCCGGTGGATTCAGCAAGCCACTGAAGGAAGCAGAGCGCCAGAAGGTCCTGGCAATGGCCGAGGAGGTCCTGGAATTTGCTAAGTTCTCCATGTCGTTCGCCAAGGAGAACCTGTTCCCGAAGTACCTGGACGTCGTTAAGACGCTCGGAGTCATAAACACCGGGTTCATGGGAACGGTCAAGGATGATGGCACATTCGACTGTTACGATGGCAAGATACGCCTGATGAAACCTGACGGATCGCACACCGATTTCGCTTACGACCAGTACCTCGATCATATAAGCGAGAACGTACTGCCCTGGTCATACATGAAGTTCCCCTACGCCAAGTCGTGGGGCGAGGGCTTCGACATGAACCTGGACGCGCCGAAGGGCATCTACAGGACAAACACCCTCGCAAGATTGAACGTCTGTGACAAGATGAGCACCCCGCTGGCCCAGGCCGAACTCGAGGAGTTCAGAAAAGAGTTCGGAAGACCTGCACAGGCAACGCTACTGTATAACTGGGCAAGGCTGATAGAGCTGCTGCACCACGCCGAGAACGCCGTCAGGCTGCTGAACGACCCGGAGATAACCAGCAAGGAGACGAGGGTACCGGTCACGCCCAGGGCGGCAAGAGGAGTCGGATGCACGGAGGCTCCGCGCGGAACCCTGATACACGACTACACGACCGACGAGAAGGGCATGATTACGAAGTGCAACCTCATCGTAGGAACGACGCACAACAACGCCCCCATCAACATGTCGGTGAAGCAGGCGGCGACATCGCTCATCCAGAACGGCCAGTACGACGAGGGAATACTCAACAAGGTCGAGATGGCGATCAGGGCCTACGACCCCTGTCTGAGCTGTGCCACCCACAACCTCGACGGTACGATCGCCGTGAGCCTCGAGATCAAGGACGCTGACGGAAACGTCATTGCCTCGATGAGGAACTGAGCGGTCCAAGCCTATAGCAAACATCAAGGTCTAGCTTGTGCTCTGAGTATAGTTACAAGGGATCTCACTGGTTGACTTACATCCACCCAATATACAAAAGCGTCTTATCCGGTCAACCGGAGTAAGGGTTCGGGCCCATCGACCTGATGAGCTCGGTCATCTCCTTCATGACCTCGGCGAACTTCTGGCCCTCCGATGCGGACACCCATTCGAGCCTGAAACGCTCGGGTTCGAGCCCGAAGTCCTCGAGCATGAGCATGATGGCATCGGCGCGGCTTTCGGCCGTCTTGTTGCCCTCCAGGTAGTGACAGTCTCCGGGATGGCAGCCGCAGATGACGACGCCGTCCGCGCCGTTCATGAAGGCCTCGATAACGAAGTTGGGGTGAACCATGCCCGAGCACATTACTCGCAACACGCGAACGTTTGCAGGATACTGGTATCTTGAAACCCCAGCCAGGTCCGCACCGGCATAGGAGCACCAGTTGCAGCAGAACGCGACAATGCGTGGTTCGAAATCCGTGTCGGGCGGCCCCTCACCCGTCCTCTCAATGGCGCTCTTGCCCTGGGCCATTATCTGGTCATAGGTGAACCCTCTGGTGTAAACGCCCTGCTTCGGGCACGTTGCCATGCAAACGCCGCAACCCTTGCATATCGCCTCGTTGAGGTCGACCGTCTTCTTTATCTGATTTTCGTACATGTATTCGATGAGGGTTATCGCCTTGAACGGGCAGGTGTCAATACAGTAGGCGCAGCCATCGCAATTCTTGTCCACCACGAAGGAGATGTTCCCCGAGAGGGTCAACTCTCCTTTCATAATGGGGATGGCGGCCCGTGATGCCGCCCCCTCCGCCTGAGCGATGGCATCGGCCATGTTCTTGGGGTAATGGGCACTGCCGGAAACGTAAACACCGTCAGAAGCAAAGTCCAACGGCCTAATCTTGGCATGTGCCTCCGTAAAGAAGTTGCCCGGCCCTGTCGGAACCTTGAACAGCTTCTTGATCTTCTCGTAATCCTCTCCGCCCTCGGTCTCGGCTGTGAGCACGAGCAGGTCGGGTTGGAATGTGTGTTCCTCCCCGTACACCGCGTCCTTAACGGTGACAGTGACGTTGCCTTCCTGGTCGACTTCGACCGCCGGTTGCTCCTCGTTAAGGTAACGGATGATCTTGACCCTGTCATCTTCGATAACACTTGCGAAATACTCCTCTTCTTCCTTGCCGAACACCCTGATGTCCCTGTATAATATCGAGATGTCCGAATTGGGATTGGCCTCCTTTAATAGTCTGGCATTCTTTATGGAAACACCGCAACCTATGCGGCAACAATAGGGCCTTTCCTCATCCATCGCTCCCACGCAGTTGATCATCACCGCGTTCCTGACCTCTGGGACCTCGCCCTCTTTGAGCATCCTCTCGAGTTCGATCTGGGTGATTATCTTAGGGCTTTGGCCGTAGCCGCAAAGCCCGTCAAGGTCGATCTCCTTGAAGCCAGTGGCAATGATTGCCGTCCCGAACTCCTGCTCCACCTCGCCCTTGGGGGTTTTGATATTAGCGTTGAAGTTACCGATGAACCCTTCGAGCTCAATCAGTTCAGCTTCAGTGTAAACGGTGATGTGCTCGTCCTTTCGCACCCTCTCGATTATCGGATCGAGAACATCGACGGCCCTCACATCCGAAGGGAACAGCGAATGGAGGTCCCTGAGGTTTCCTCCAAGCTCCTTTTCCTTTTCAATAATGAACGAGTCAATGCCCATGTCCGCCAGTGAGATGGCCGCTCGCATTCCGGACAGGCCCCCGCCCACTATCATCGTCTTCGGAATAACACTGACAGTCCTTTCCTCAAGAGGTTCGAGCATAGCTGACTTTACCACAGCCATCCTGATGAGGTCCTTGGACTTCTCGGTGGCCTTGGCTGGTTCATGGGAGTGGACCCACGAACACTGGTTCCGGATGTTGGCCATTTCGAAGAGATACTTGTTCAGGCCAGCCTCGGCAATAGTGTCCTGGAACAGACCGCCGTGGGTCCTCGGAGAGCAGGCTGCGACAATGACCCTGTTAAGCCCTTCCTCTTCTATCTTCTCCTTGATTGTCTTCTGAATGTCCTCTGAGCAAACGAACATCTCGTGGGTGGCGTAGACAACGTTGGGCAGCTCGCTTGCATACCTTGTAACGTCCTCGACGTCAACGTAGTTGGCAATGTTCTTGCCGCAATGGCACACGAATATGCCTATCCTGGGCTCCTCACCAGCCACGTCCTTCTCCGGGACCGGCTCTGCAGGTACGACCTTGTCCCTGTCCTTAATCGGGATCATCGCTTTCGCTGCTGCGCCACTGCCCATGGCAACACTGTCGGGGATGTCCTTCGGTCCTTGATTGCATCCGGCAAGGTAAATGCCCTCTCGGGTCGACTGGATAGGATCCGTCATCACAGATTCCGTCTTGAAGAATCCGTCATCATCGACCTCGATGTCCAGTATTCCTGCGAGCTTGGGATTGTCCTTTGACGGCATGATCGCGGTGGACAGGACGAGCAAATCGACCGTCTTGTCCTGAACCTCCCTCGTGTGGGTGTCCATGTACTTGATAGTGATGCTGCCATCCTCGTTCTCGTAGACGGACGAAGGTCGTGATCTGATGTACTCCACGCCCATTCCCTTTGCCTTGTCGTAATACTGCTGGAAATCTTTGCCGTAGGCTCTCAGGTCCATGTAGAAAATTGAAACCTCGGTATCAGGTTCGGCCTCCTTGATTATGGAAGCCTCCTTGGTTGCGTACATGCAGCAGACCCGCGAGCAATATGGAAATCCGAGCTGCTTGCTCCGGGACCCAACGCACTGTATCCAGGCGATGGACTTTGGTTTCGTCGCATCCGAAGGCCGGTAAATCTTGCCCTCGGTGGGACCGAATGAAGATAACAGCCGCTCGAACTGCATTGCAGTGATGACGTTCGGATACTTACCGTAGCCGTACTCGCGCCTCATCTCGAGAGGTTCGAACAGCTCGAATCCTGTGGCAACGATGACGCTGCCCACCTTGACCTCGATGTCCTCGGATTTCTCGAGGAAGGAAATCGCGCCCGGCTCGCACACCCGCTCGCAGGAGCCGCAGCCGACGCAGGCGTCGTAATCGATGGTATAAACGATGGGCACCGCCTGCGGGAACTCGATGTAAATGGCCTTACGCTTTGCGAGCTTCTCCTCGAAGAAGCTGGTCACTTCCACCGGGCAGACCGGAACGCAATCATCGCAGCCAGTGCACTTGTCAGGGTCAACGTACTTGCTCTTCCTGAACACGTGGGCAGTGAAATCTCCGGCTTCACCTTCAAGACTGGCCAGCTCGGCATACGTCATCAGGGTTATGTTGGGGTGTCTTGACACCTCGACCATCTTCGGGGCTGACGTGCATATCGAGCAATCGTTCGTGGGGAATGTCTTGTCAAGCTTGACCATGTTACCGCCGATCGTCGAGGTCTTGTCGATTAGCACGACGCGATATCCCTTGTCTGCGATATCGAGTGCTGCCTGCATACCCGTTATGCCCGCGCCCACGATCAGAACGTCTCCTTCGATCTTCTTCTTCAGCTTCCTGAAGGCCATCTCCGACACGACCTTCACGTCACTGTCAACGTCCCTGGTCTGGTCGTCCAGAAGCATGATCTCCGGTACTTGTATCAGGTAATCGTCATCGAGGGGAACGTCCTCGTAATACTGTTGGATTATTTCGTCACTCTGGTCTGGCATTCTTACCCGCCTCGTATCCTCTGTCAAAGGCGTTGATGTTCAATTCGGTGAACCGCTTGGGCACGCTGTCGATGACCGCCTTCTTCACCGCTTCCGGGTCCAGAAGGTCGTAGATGCCGGTCATGGCGCCGACCATGGCGATGTTGGTCACGATCTTGTTACCGAGGTCCTCGGCGATTTTCTGCACCTTGACCTTGTAGATGGGCCGGCCGATGTCGTGCTTCGGTACCAGGTCCGGATCGATTATTATGACGGTGTCGTCGCGGATGTCATGGCGATAGGTGTCGAAGGCCTCCTGGGCCATTGCGACATAGAGATCAGTGCTGGTGGGTCGCGGGTATCCGATCTTCTCGTCCGAGATTATCACCTCCGACCGCGCCGCGCCGCCCCTGGCCTCGGGCCCGTACGATTGGCTCTGCACCGCGTTCAGGTCCGAGAACACGCACGCCGCCTTTCCGTAGATGAACCCGGCCAGGATGACCCCTTGACCGCCGAAACCGCAGATCCTGATTTCTTTCTTCACTTGCCTCCCCCCTTCGCATCGTCGCGCTCGATAAGGCGCTCGACCATCTTCTCATACTCCTCGAAGAAGCCGGCCTTCACCTCGTTCTGGAACACGCCGATCTGGAACATCTGCTTGACCTTCTCCTTCTCATCATCGGTGCCGTAGTTCATTATCTTCTCGTACTCCTCGATGAGGATGGTGTTGTCCTCGTACCACGTCCACAGTGCGTCTATCTTGCCCAGCTTGTTCCGCCTGCCGTATGCGGTGGGGCACGGCGACATCAGTTCGATGAGGGCGAAGCCCTTGTTCTGCAGCCCGTCCTTGATAGACTTGATTGGCTGGTAGGGGTAGAATATGGGCCATCTGGCCACGTAGGCCGCGCCCAGGGCCGTTGCTAGCTCTGAGATGTTGAACGCCTGCTCGATGTTGCCGTAGGGTGCCGTGGTCGCGATGCTTCCGAGCGGTGCGGTGGGAGCCAGCTGGCCCCCGGTCATTCCGTATATAAAATTATTCAGCAATATCACGGTCATGTCGATGTTCCGGCGTGCCGCGTGGATGAAGTGGTTGCCCCCGATGCCTGTGCAGTCACCGTCGCCGGTGAAGACGATGACGTTGAGTTCCGGATTCGCCGCCTTTATTCCAGTGGCAAAGGATAACGCACGACCGTGGGTCGTGTGCAATCCGTCCGCATTGATGTATCCGGGGATTCGCGACGAGCAGCCGATGCCCGAGGCCAGCGCTATGGTGTCAATGTCTATCTCCAGTTCTTCGATGGCCCTCAACGTGTAGTCCACGGCCACACCGTGACCGCAGCCGTTGCAGAAGATGGTCGGCAGCATGCCGTCCCTCAGATATTTCTCCCTCAGCACGTTCGCGTCAGCCATTTCCGTCATAGGTTCGCCTCCAGTATCTCGACAAGTTCTACAGGCAGGTGCATCTCCCCGCCAACCTTCGGGGCCAGGACTATTTCACAGTCCTTGGCAGCGTATTCGGTGATCGGGTGCACCATCTGTCCCAGGTTCATCTCCGGGACGATGATCTTGTTGACCTTCTTCGACAGCTCGTTCACCTGTTTGATCGGGAAGGGCCAAGTTATCCTCATCCTGAGCATTCCTACCTTGATGCCCTTTTCACGGGCAATCTGAACGGCAGTTTCAGAAGGTCTGGCCGAAGCGCCGTAAGTCACGAGGGCGATCTCGGCGTCGTCCAGCTGTATCTCCTCTAGGTCTGTCAACGCCTCGCGGTCGTCCTCGATCTTCGAGATGATCCTCCTGATGAGCTCCTCGTGGTCCTTTTGCTTGTCAGTCGCTGGGAATCCCTTCTTGTTGTGAGTGAGCCCGGTCACGTAAGTGCGGTACCCGCTGCCGAAGGTCGGGAAGTCTGGAACCTTGCTGTCTCTGGTCTGGGAGTTCGTGAAGGGCAGGAACTCCTCCTTTGGCACGGTCGCCGGCACCCTGTCAATGAGCTCCATCTCATCCTCATCGGGAATGACGACCTTCTCCCTCAGATGGCCAACCTCGCCGTCCGTCATCAGGCAGACCGGGTGTCGGTACTTCTCCGAGAGGTTGAACGCATCGATGGCCATGTCGAGCGATTCCTGCACCGTGCTCGGGGCCAACGCTATCGCGGTCATGTCACCGTGGCTGCCCCAACGGGCCTGCATCATGTCCCCCTGAGCACCAAGGGTGGGCTGGCCCGTGGACGGTCCGGTGCGCTGCACGTTGGCGATAACGCACGGGGTCTCAGTCATGATGGCATACCCGTAGTTCTCCATCATCAGGGAGAACCCCGGTCCGGACGTGGCCGTCATTGCCTTCGCCCCCGCCCAGGCGGCGCCGATGACGGCACCTATGCTTCCTATCTCGTCCTCCATCTGGATGAACGTACCTTTCACTCTCGGCATTAGCCTCGCCGCGCCTTCGGCCACCTCGGATGCGGGGGTGATGGGATAACCGCCGAAGAAGGAGACGCCGGCCAGCAGCGCACCGTAGGTAACGGCCATGTCGCCCTGGATGAACTGGACCTTCTCTCCTAGCACACGCCTGATTCTCTCAGGGTCTCGCTCATACCTCATTTACGATCCCTCCAATGATGAGCCTGCTCTTGGTCTCCTTGGGCTCACCTTCCTCTTCGGGAATGACAGTGATTGCAAAGTCCGGGCATAACAGCTCGCACAGCCTGCAGAAGTTGCATTCGTTCTCCTCCTTCAGCTTGGGCGGGTAGACGCCGCGCTTATTCAGCTCGGCAGATATCTCGAGCGCGTCAACGGGGCACCTTATAACGCATATCTCGCAGCCTTTGCACCAGTCCTTGATTATCTCAATCATGGAACCTCACATGATGTCCAACGCACGGGCCAGCGCCTCCTGGCCCCTGTACTCGGGTAGGATTATCGGGCCCACCCGCTTCCCGGTGTCCACCTTTGCCTCGTCCAGCATCTTGTTGTACTTGTCGATGTGGCTCAGCGTGAGATTGCCCACGGCCCTGTCCTTCACGTACTCGGCGGCGTAGATACCGGCACGCCTTCCGAACACGTTGTAATCGAGCAATGAGTTGCCCATCAGCCTGTTCTTGCCGTGCAGGCCTCCGGAGACCTCTCCGGCCGCGTACAGCCCCGGCACGGCTGTCTCACACTTCTCGTTGTTCTCCACGCCCCCGTTCTGGTAATGGAGAGTCGGGTATACGAGGATGGGGTTCTTGACCATGTCTATGCCGAATCGCTTGAACTTGCGCACCTCGCCTGCCAGCTTGTCCTCGATCGTTCCCTCGCCATGGATGATGTCAATCATTGGCGAATCCAGCCATACACCTGGCATTTGGGTGGGCGTTACAATCCCGCGACCTTCCTCGCACTCCTTGATGAACATGGCCGATTCAACGTCCCTCGGCTCGAGCGGGAACACGAACGGATCGCCGTCCTTATTCAGCGGTTTGGCTCCCAAGCCGCGTATCTTCTCTGTCGAGAGGATGCCGACCACAGCTTCCGGATACGCATCGCCGGTCGGGTGGATCTGGATGGTGTCGAGGTCGCGGAGGTGTGCGCCGCAGTGGTATGCCATGACCAGTCCGTCGCCCGTGGCCCCGTAATGGTTAGTGGTCGGGTAACCGCCCAGGTGAAGCCGGCCGCTGCCGCCCGTGGCCAATATGGTTGCTTTGGCCTTGATGACATAGTACTCCCGGGTTTCGAGGTTGTAGGCCACACCTCCGGACACCGCTCCGGAATCGTCCATAAGAAGCTCGACAATGGGGCAAAATTCCAATACCGGGATATCTATGTTCCTCATCTTGTCCCTGATGACGCGGAGCAATTCCATGCCAGTGTAGTCCTTGGCGCTGTGCATCCTGTTGCGGCTCGTGCCACCGCCCGATAGTTCCTGGAACTCACCGTTGTCTTCACGGTCGTACATCACACCCATTTTGAGGTGCCAGTCAATGATGCCTGGCGCGTCCAGGGCCAGGGCCCTGGCCAATTCCTTCTTGTTGGTGAAGTGGCCGCCGCCGTAGATGTCGAGATAATGTATCAACGGGCTATCAACCGCCCTATCAGCCGCCTGGATGCCCCCCTGCGCCATCATCGAGTTCGCATCGCCGTGCCTCAACTTGGTGACGAGGAGCATGTTATCCGCCTTTATCCCGGATTCGTTCGCGAACAACGCGGCCACGCTTCCGGCGCCGCCACCTCCGATGATTAGCAAATCAATGTCATAATCCACCTTGCTCAAGTCCACATCCTTGGGATTCAGGATGGGTCGTGCCTCGATGAGGTCAACGATGCCGTTGTACATGACCTCGCCCTTGTCCGCACCGAGCTTCACCTCCCGCCTGGTGCCTTCCATGTAGTCGGGATGGAAGCTTCTCAGAACCTTCTCCCGCTCCTCGAGGCTTAGGGCCTTGACGTCCGTGGCGATGTTCTTCTCCCTATTCTCCTCAACGAGCTTGATGGAGTCCATCATGTATTTCGGGTAACCATCTATCAGCTCCATTCAGTCACCCCCTTCCAGTTCGCCCTGGGCCTCTATCTTCCTGTCGCGATACATCTGTACTATCTTGTCCTCGTCCATTATAACGAGCTCGTCCATCTCCTGGTCGTACTTCCCCTCCTCTATCTCTATTAAACGTGCCTTGAGGTCCTTGGAATCGGGGTCAAGATACTTGCCCCTCAAACGCCTGGCAAGCTGGCCGACGTGGTAGTGCTTGATATCGGCCGGGCACCGCATCGCGCACATGCCGCATTGGATGCAGTCGAATGACAGCTCGGCCGCCTTTGAAATATTTCCCCTGAGCGCGTTCTGGATGTACATCATCACGCTTATGTCCTGGGGACACGATTTGGTACAGGTGTTGCATGAAACGCACCTGGCGATCTCCGGGTAGATGGCCAATATGGTGTTCTCCTCCGGTTTCAACTTCTCGAGGTCGTACTTGGCCTTGGATGCGGGAACGAATGGTATCTGGACCAGATACATGCCGTCCTCCACGAGCTTCTGGCAAGCAAGGGCGAACTCCAGCTTCTGTTCGCCCTCCATTCGGTACACGGTCGAACACGCACCGCAGAACCCGGCCCTGCAGCCGCAGCTGCGTATGTATTGGTATCCCGCATACTCAATGGCCTTCATTATCGTGAATCCGATTGGCACGTCGTACTTCTTGCCCATCACGAATATCTCGATGGTTCCGCCCTCTTCGGGCTTCGGTTGTTGTGCTGGCTCACTAGTCACTGTCTCATCAGTCATCTGACCACATCCGTGACGTTCATTCCACCACTCCCTTGTCCTTCAACAGCGGGAGCGGGTCCACCTCCTGCGAGTCAAACCCGCAGGCGTCGATGTCCAAATCAAGCGCGATGGCTATTAATTGAGTGTAATAGAACGCGGGGATCTGCTCGTACCCCTCGAATATTTTCTCCGCCTCCTTGCCCCTGGCATCCAGGTTGAAACGGCAAAGCGGACACGAGAGCATGATGGCTTCCGCGCCTCGGTCCCGGGCGAAGTTGGTGATGCGGTGGGCCCGTTTCGAGGTCGCCTCCTTCTCGTCGATGGTGTGATAGGAGCCGCAGCACTCGATCTTGAAGGGATTGTCAACCACCTCGGCCCCGAGGGCCCTGAGCAGGTCGGACATGATGACCGGGTCCTCCGCATCGTCGATGGCCACCTCCCTCGGCCTGAGCAGAACACAACCGTAATAGGGCATGACCCTCAGGCCCTTTAGCGGCTTCTTGACCTTCTTCTTCAACTGGGCAAAGCCCACCTCGTCCCTCAGGAACTCGAGGAAGTGGACTATCTCAATCGTTCCCTTATAGTCATTCTCCTTGTCCATGAAGCTGTTTAGCGTCTCCAGGTCATCCTTGCTCTCCTTGACGCGGAGGCTCGTCTGTTTCAGTGTGTTGGCGCACATATCGCACAGCACCACAATCTTATCCGCACCCTCGTCCTCAGCGTGTATGAGGTTCCTCAGCGGGGCCAGGTGATGCATCAGGTCATCTGAGGTGAGTGACGCGACAACGCCGCAGCAATTCCATTCCTCCATCTCCTTGAAGCTGTACCCGAGCTCCTCGGCGATCTTGATGGCCGTTGCCTCAAGGTCCTTCGCAGAGGTCTTCAATGTGCATCCTGGGTAATAGAGCAATTCCATGAATCTCATCCAATGTTCTTTCTGAACAGGCTGACAAAGGCGATCTGCGGTATCTTCCGTTTTTCCTCCTCGGTCAGGCACTCGATGTCGGTCTCGTCGACGTTCTTCCTGAGGATCAGCTGCCGCAGCGCCTCCATGACCACCGTGATGTTGATGTCACGGGGGCACCTTTCAGCGCAGGCGAAGCAGGAGGAACACAGCCAAATTGTCCTGGAGTTCAGCACTTCCTTCTTGTCCAGAATCACGTATCGCAAAACCTCGTCAGGCGTGAGGTCCATCTCCTCGACGAAGGGACAACCAGCAGCGCACGTGCCGCACTGATAGCAACCGAAGATGTCCTCTTCGCAGAGGTCTTCGAGCTCATCTATCAACCTGCCCTTTATCTCCGGTGCGAGGTTCTTTTCATTATGTCGACAATCCTTTTCCGCTGCCGTGCTCATGTTCTCCGTCCTTTGAATTATCCAAGTTCGTGTTCTTATCTTTTGACCCTAATTACTCGAACTCATGGACGAACGCGCCCGTCAATGCCGCGTATTCCTCGAAGTCGTCCGTCCAATCGAAGTCGTCGTCGAAGTCTTCCTCGTGCTGCTTATCAAAGCTTGATACGTACTTCTTGTGATGGCGCCTCCACACTTCCTTGGGTGCCAGCCTCTTCGTCTTCAACTGTGTTGAAATCTGATAGTTGATGACACCGTCCATAGGGTCGAACGCGTTCTGCGCGAAGGCCTGGACGGCCTTTGCGTCCTCCGCAAGAATAGAGAGCAGGGCGTCGTCGTCACCCAACGCAAGCGTCAGGTAGGTCAGGAACACGTTCTGCGGATAATTGTAATTCCTGATGTTGGTGTATACGGCCTGGGCCTTCCGCGGCTCAAGCTTGAGCGAAATTAGGTACCTCTCCAGGTTCTTCGGATGCTCCTTCGGAAGCAGGAAGTACGTGGGTTCCAGCATGGGAACTGTCCGCGTCTTCCTTATGTCGACGAGCGTGGAAAGGTTCTCGGTGAGCACGTCCTTCAGCACCTCGAAGTTCATGGCCTCGAAGATTACGGTGATGAAGTCCTTCCCATCCTGTTGTGAGGCGTACAGAGGGATAAGGTCCTTCGTTGCCGCATCCTGCAGGTTCTTCTCGATGTCCTTCCAAAGTTTGTCCAGCGATTGTTTGGCATAAAGACGCACGATGACCGTCATCGGCGTCCTCTCTCTCCTGTAGCTCTCGTAAGCGTCCGGGTTCTTCAGCGTCCCCTTCTGGCCGGCCGGGACCGTGTAAAGGAACCGGTCCCTGTGCTTCTCGCACTCTTCTGGCGATTGCAGGTATATGCTCTTCAGCACCTTGGAGGTGTCGTGGGCGAGTACCCCCTCTATCTTGGCGATCTTGTTGTTCAGGAAGTCCATGGCCGCCTCCTCTGTCTCCGCAAGGAGGGACAAAATGATGTCGTCGTCGCCGAAGGAATGTGAGATGTACGTGAGCATGACGTCCTTCGGGTATTCGAGCGAGATCACCTCCGAATACACGTTATCATACCTATCGGGCGAAACGATGAGATACACCTGGAACCTGGTGAGCTCCTTCGCGTGCCCTTCAAGGAGCGGGAAGTACAACGGGCTCATGATGGGGATTGTCTTGGTCTGCCGGACCGACGTCATCGTGGCAAAATAAGTTAGAAAAACATTCTGAACAGAGTCGAGGGTCTTCACATCCATGACGATGCTGACGTATTCCTTCCCCTCCTGCTGTATTGCGTAAAGCGGGACCACTCCTTCCCAGTAAAGGTATCTCTTTTCAATCTCTATTGTATCCCAAAGTTGAGACAATTCTCCTTTCGGAAACAGCCTTATCAAGACCAGCATGTGTTACTCCCGCCTTACAGGTGAACTGAGCATTTCCCATGTACTGGGGAGGCCGACAATATGATAAGTCTATAAAAATGTTATGAGATACTATAATCTACTAAACGATTTTACTATCATACTAATAAATTTACCATCCTAGTCGGGGGGCACAACGTTAATGTTAATAATGAAATAAGGATTCCGTGTCCCCGCCAGTACGCAGTCTAGAACGGCAAAAGGTGATACTTTGAAGATACACGAATACCAGGCAAAGGAGCTTTTCAGAAAGTACTCGATACCTGTCCCGGAGGGCGCTGTAGCGGCTACGCCAGAGGAGGCCGAGGGCATCGCCCAGGGCATTGACGGCCGCCTCATAGTGAAGGCGCAGATCCACGCCGGCGGCAGGGGCAAGGGCGGAGGAATAAAGCTCGCAGACGACGCCGCTCAGGCCGGCCGGGTAGCGGGCGAGATCATCGGAATGAACCTGGTGACGCACCAGACAGGGCCCGAGGGCAAGCTCGTGAAGAAGGTTCTGGTCGAGAAGGCTTCGGACATCGACCGGGAGATATACATGGGCCTCGTCCTCGACAGGGAGACGTCTCAGATCGCGCTCATATCATCGTCCGAAGGAGGCGTGGAGATTGAAAAGGTCGCGGCCGAGTCCCCTGAGAAGATCTACAAGATTTGGGTGGACCCCACGGTCGGCCTGATGCCATACCAGGCAAGACAAATATGTTTCAAGCTCGGCCTCGAGGACCAGGCATTCAAGGACGGAACCAAGTGCATCATGAACCTGTACAAGCTCTTCATCGGAGAGGATGCCACCCTCGCCGAGATAAACCCGCTTATAGTGACGAAGGACGGGCAGGTCATGGCCCTGGACGCCAAGGTAAACCTGGACGACGATGCCATGTTCAGGCACAAGGAGCATCCCGAGCTCAGGGACCTGGACGAGGAGGACCCGCTCGAGGTGAAGGCCCACGAGCATAACCTGAACTACATCAAGCTGGACGGCCAGGTCGGCTGCATGGTGAACGGTGCGGGCCTAGCAATGGCCACCATGGACCTCATCAAGCTGTGCGGAGGCGAGCCTGCCAACTTCCTGGACGTGGGGGGAACCGCCTCGGCCGAAGCGGTGGAGAACGCCTTCAGCATACTCATGTCGGATAAGGACGTTAAATGCGTGCTCATCAACATCTTCGGCGGCATAGTCCGCTGCGATCGCGTTGCCACGGGCGTCTGCGAGGGCATCAAGAACCTCGGCGAGATCAACGTTCCGGTGGTTGTCCGCCTGGAGGGCACAAACGCCGCCGAGGGCATGCAGATTCTCAAGGACTCGGGCCTGGACTTCCACATCGTGACCGGCTTCCACGAGGCCGCCAACAAGGCGGTCGAACTCTCGGGGGGTGGCGCCTGATGGCCATCATGCTTACGTCTGATTCAAAAGCAATAGTCCAAGGGATGGGCAAGGAGGGCCAGTTCCATGCCGAAAGAATGCTCCAGTACAACACAAAGCTCGTCGGCGGGGTGCGCCCCGGCAAGGGCGGCGGCGAGGTCCTGGGCCTGCCGACGTTCAATACCGTGCAGGAGGCGGTGGACGCCACCGGAGCGAACGCATCGGTGGTCTTTGTCCCGGCTCCTTTTGCGGCCGACGCGGCCCTGGAGGCCATCGACGCGAAGCTCGACCTTACGGTCTTGATCACGGAGGGAATCCCGCCGCTGGACATGGTGAAGGTCAAGCACCTGCTCAAGCGCAGCAAGACCAGGATCATTGGTCCCAATTGCCCCGGAATAATCACTCCGGGCGTGGGAAAGCTCGGTATCCTACCCGTAGAGATCTATCAACCGGGCAGGGTCGGCATCATTTCAAGATCAGGAACCCTTACCTACGAGGTCGCAGCCCAAGTGACCAACGTGGGACTCGGGCAGAGCACCTGCATGGGCATCGGCGGGGACCCGGTCATAGGCACGACCCACCGCGATGCAGTGGAACTCTTCAACAACGACCCTGACACCGACGTCGTCGTCCTCATCGGCGAGATCGGCGGCACCGATGAAGAGATCGCGGCCGAGTACATCAAATCACAAATGAAAAAGCCCGTCGTCGCCTTCATTGCCGGCTCGACCGCTCCCAAGGGCAAGCGCATGGGCCACGCCGGAGCGATAATCGCCGGCGGCAAGGGCACGGCCGCGGAAAAGAAGGAAGCGCTGAGGGCTGCGGGGGTCACGGTCTGCGACTCGCCCGCGGATGTGGGAAAAACCGTGAAAGAAGTGCTTGGACAGTGAATGATTCCTCAACGATTACGGACTTAAGTCCGCTCCCAGAAATACTAATCAACCAGCAGCCGCGCCAGGTTCTCCTCGGTCTTCAGGTTCACGCGCTTATACAGCGAGTGGCCGTGGTGGTCCATAGATACGACAAGGGGGCCGAAGTCGACGGCCTCGAATATCCAGACGGCCTCAGGCATGCCAAGCTCTTCGAGGTAGTGGACGCCGATGACCTTTCCTAAGCCCTTTGCCGCGAGGGCGCCGGCGCCGCCGGTGAACGAGACGTAAACCGCTTTGTGCTTGACAAGTGCTTCAAGGGTGTCATCGCCCATGCCGCCCTTGCCGATGATTATCTTGACGGGGAACAGTTCCAGGAACTTGGGCTCTAAGGCTTCCATGCGGAAGCTGGTCGTGGGGCCTGCCGAGATGACCTGCCACTTTCCGAACTCCTCGCGCATCACGGGCCCGCAGTGGTACAACCCGAGGCCGGTCATGTCGAAGCCTTCGATGCCCCTGTCCTTGATGAGCTCCATGTGCGCCTCGTCCCTCGCCGTGAACACGATGCCGCTGAGGTAGATGGTGTCGCCGATCTTCAGCTTGTCGATGTCGGCGTCCGTGACCGGGGTCTTCAGACGGTGCTCAGCCATTACTGGACACCCCCTTGATTTGGGGTCTGGCCCACCCCGCACTCTTGGGGTAACTCCCTCCGCCCATCCGTCGCTGCGCCGGCCTTTCCCTACCCCCTAAGGCATGCTCGCGGCGGTGGTTGAATAGTAGATTAACCATCCGTTATCACCCCGTCCTTGTCGATCCTGACTATAGCGCGGCGGTTGCACCAGCACTGGACGACCATCGCCGTTGGGAAGGTCGCCGGGTGGCGTGCCGTGTATTCGATGTGGACGGCTAAGGCCGTGGTCTTGCCGCCGAGGCCCATTGGGCCTATACCGAGTTGATTCACCGCTTCGAGTATCTCCTTCTCCATCGCGGCCAGTTTCTCGTTCGGATTGGGCTGGTCCAGCGGTCGCAATAGCGCCTTCTTGGCCAGCTTCAGGGCGATGTCGGCGCCCCCGCCGATACCGATGCCGAGGACGACGGGGGTGCAAGGCTTTCCCCCGGCGAAGTGAACCTGCTTCAGGATGTTCTTTTTCATGGCATCGAATCCTGCGGCGGGGGTGAGCATCCACAGCGCCGACATATTCTCGCTGCCGCCGCCCTTAGGGAACGAATGGATGACGCAATCGTTGCCGTCCACCAGGTCGATGTTAACCGCGGGCATGTTGTGGCCGAGGTTGTTCTTCGGATTATGGCCGGTGAACGGGTCGACCGTGTTGGGTCTTAGGGGAACCTCCTTCGTCGCCTTCTCGATGGCCTTCGGTATCGCCTTGCGAACCTCGTTTAGATATGGAAAATCATAACCCGCCTTGACGAAGAATATCTGGACGCCCGTGTCCTGGCACAGGGGCAGCTCTTCATCTCCGGCCAGTTTGACGTTGTCCAGGATGGCCCTCAGCTGCATCTTGGCAGCGTCGCTGGTCTCATTCTCCAAGGCCTGCTCGAGCTTCTCGACAACATCAGTGGGTAGCTGGGTGACCGCTTTCTTCATTGCGGCCGCAAGTTTGTCCACGAGCTCGGTTTCGTCTATCATGTCAGTATCCTACCGCTGCGAGGTTTTCCCGCATGGCCTCGGCCGCCTTCTTGAACAGCGCTTTCTCCTCGTCGGTCATCTCCAGGTCGCGGACCTCCTCGACGCCGTTCTTACCGAGAATTATGGGCATTCCCAGGCACACGTTCTCGTTCTCGATGAGTATTGAGCTGGGCACCAGCTTCTTCTCGTCCTTCATCACTATCTTCGCCATGACGGATGTGGCGTGCGCGGGAGCGTAGAAGGTCGCGCCCTTCAATGCGATGACCTCCCTGCCCGCGTCCTTTGTACGCTCGATTGCCCTGGCGATCTTCTCGGGGTCGAGGTCGCTCATCCCCTCTATCTTCACGGAGCTTGCCAGCGGCACCATGATCTCGCCGTGCTGTCCAATGACCACGGCCTCCACCTTGTCCACGTGCACATCGAACTCCAGGCCCAGGAAATACCTGAACCTGTTGGAGTCCACCACGCCGCCCATGCCGAAGACGCGGCTCTTGTCGAATCCCGATTCCTTCAAAGCCACGAAGGCCATCGCGTCCATCGGGTTGGAGACGATGAGGAGCAGCGTATCAGGCGCGTACTTCACCACGTTCTCGATGACCGATTTCATGATATTCACGTTGGTTCCAAGAAGCTGCTCGCGGGTCATGTCCGGCTTTCTCGCGATGCCCGCCACGATGACTATGAGGTCAGACCCCTCGATGTTGCTGTAATCGGTCGAGCCTATCACAGGGCAAATGGTGGTCTGGCCCATGTCCAGTTCCTCGCCCTTGACCAGGTCCTCGATGATGTCTATCATGACCAGTTCGTCGCATATGCGCTCCTTCGCAATCGCAAAAGCTATCGTCGAACCTAACCTTCCTGCCCCTATAACTGAAATCTTAGACATGCTTGGGCCGATATGATATTACTACAAAAATCTTTGGAAATGGCCTGACCATCGCATTGCCAGCCCTCACGAAATCACGGTTGATTATCGTATAATGAACGCTCGTCCCCGTAAACGTGATCACGCCACATGATGAAACACAACACCTCTGGCATCACACCAACCGAGGTACTACGATGCCACCGCCGGCATCACACCAACCGAGGTACTACGATGCCACCGCCGGCATCACACCAACCGAGGTACTACGATGCCACCCTTCGGTATCAAGAACACGCGGGGTCTCAGTCCCCGTGACCGTACAAGTTCAATGGCTTCGTCCACCGCTTCCTGTATGCCGTGGTGCGGCTCCATCTTCGACCTCAGCACGGCCTCATCGTCCAGGTCGGTCACTGCCCACAGGTCGGCGTACGACTTCAACGCCATTATCCGTATGCCCTTGTGGTCTCCTAGGTTGTATCCCGCCGCCCTCACACGTTCGACGTCCTCTTGCGTATCGATCTGGTCGAGGAAGTCGAGATAGTCGGTATTGCCTATGCCGTCCCAGCATTTGGACACGAGTATCATCACTCCGTTCTTATCGAGGGCGAGCTTGCTGTTCTCGATGGCGTGTTGGGATTGGTACAGGCTGATGTCCATGGGATGGATGTTGGCGGTGAGCACGACGTTCCCCTTTCCGTCGATCGGCACGGAGTAGAGCTCCCTGGCACGCTCTGCCGCAGCCCTGAAGGACTCGAAGACGTCGCCGCAGAAAACCTCGCTCAATCCGTGCTTACCCGCAAGCAGCGTCTGTATGGAGAAGATGTTCTTGTGGTCCAGGAACCTCACGGCCTCGTCCATGTCCTCGGCCACCGGATTCCCATCGAGGGCCAATGGCTGGGCCTCATCCTTAACGGCGTGGCTGTGGTTCATCTCGATGGTGCGGTATGCGGCCACTCCGGGGAGGAAGGTCTTTCGGCCACCGGTGAACCCGGCGAAGTAGTGGGGCTTGACGCAATTGACCGCTATGATGCCGTCAGCGGCCAGCACCGTACTGTTAAACCTCACCTCGGTCCCTCTGGATGTAGTTCCGACGTATTCCAGGTTATCATCGTCCCTTGAGTCATGGACCAGTATCCGGTCCATGAACTCGTTTAAGTAATCTCCGAACATCGTGTCGAGCTCCCCAGACGTGGGCGCCCGATGAGTGCCCGTGGCCACCATGAACCTGACATTGTCGCACTCGGAAATCGCCGGGTACATCGCTTCTATGACCTTGGGGGTGGGAATGGGCCGCGTGGCATCGGCCAGAAGGATAATGAGGTCTTCCTTGCCAACTACGAAATCTGAAAAACAGCCGCAACCCAACGGATTTGCCAGGCCATTGCTGAGAAGCTCAGTCTCATCGCCCAACGGAACCTCATTGGGTCTTAGAACCTCACAGTCCACGTCAACCGTAACCGTGACCATTTCCTTTCCGTACGGGATGTCGACCTCGATGCCGATGCCTCCGGGTGACTGAATCCGCAAACCGTAGTATATACCTTTGCCCAGACGATGCAAAGATTTTTACGGGGCTTCGGACACTCTCATTCGAATGGACAGATTAGCGGACGCGGATGTGGTGCAGAATTACCTTGCCGACGAGAGCGGGGCGTTCAGGGCCAGAACGGAGGATGTCACAGCCCTGTGCCTGCCCCAGACCGAGGCCGACATCGTTGAGATAATCGGAACCGCCAATCGGGATAAGACCTTGGTGACAATCTCCGGTGGCGGAACCGGCATCACCGGTTCCCGCGTGCCCATGCACGGCGGGTGGGTGTTATCATGCGAAAGATACCGGACTCCCATTTCTATAAATGCCGGGGCCAAACGCGCCAGCCTGCCACCGGGCATCTCCCTGGCCGAGTTGGACAGCGCTCTTCCGCCAGCTCTCATTTACCCGCCCGACCCCACGGAGAAAAGCGCCTTCCTCGGAGGCTCTGTCGCCACAAACGCGTCCGGTGCCAGATGCTTCAATTATGGTCCCACGAGGAACTGGATCGAAGGATTGAGGGTCGTGCTGGGCGATGGCGAGGTTCTGGATATACGGCGGGGCGACCATCTCGCCGCTGACGGAAACCTTGATTTAACGTCGGAGTCTGGCAAGAATTATTCACTCACGTTGCCCACCTACAAGATGCCGGACGTGAAGAACGCTGCCGGCGTGTTCTCGAAGGACGATATGGACTCAATCGACCTCTTCATCGGTTCGGAAGGCATATTCGGCATATTCACCGAGGTTCGGGTCAAGCTCGAGGAGCGCCCGGACATGGTATCGGATATTGCCTTCTTCAAGGACTCCGGGGACGCACTGGCTTACGCGGATCAGGCCCGAAGCATGCGGGACAGGGGACTTCTGTCCCTCGAGTACTTCGACGCCAACTCGCTCGAGTTCATGAGGTCCGAGTACCCGGGGATAATGGATAACCTGAACGCGGCCGTCTTCACCGAGTTCAAGAGGGACGGGCAACTCCTCTCCGACATATCTGAATCGCAGGCGCGCCACAAGGCCTGCGAGGACTGGTGCGCGCTGACGTCGGCCGACGCCCGCGACCTAAAGGAGCTGAGGCACGCGCTGCCCGAGGGCATCAACACGTACTTGAGAGAACACGAGAGCTACAAGCTGGGTACGGACTTTGTAGTGCCCGGAGATCGGTTCAGCGAAATGCTGGATCATTACCAGAAAGCGGGTCAGGGTTACAAAAACAGGTTCAGGCGGGAGGGCATGCATTACCTCCTGTTCGGGCACATCGGCGACCACCACCTCCACTTCAACTTCATCACCCACACTGACGAGGAGCGTCAGGCCGCAAGGAACCTATACGCGGAGCTGGCAGCCAAGGCCGTGGAACTCGGCGGCACCGTTTCGGGCGAGCACGGCGTCGGAAAGAAAACCATCCGTCATGAGGATCGGGAAATCCCGTACCTCCAACTCATGTACGGGGAGGCAGGCCTGCGGGAGATTGCCAGGGTGAAAAAAGCCTTTGATCCGAAGGGCCTATTAAACGTTGGGAATATGATTCCCATGGAATATCTTTTATAGAGAATGCATTATTCGGTCATCACCCGACTTAGCTTAGACTGGCTAGAGCGGCTGACTGTAGTAGGTTTCCCGGCCATGTCCGGTAATCAGCCGATATCAGCAGATCCCCGGTTCAAATCCGGGAGTCGGGACTCTTATTTCTTTATTTTTAATACCGAAGCCTTCAATTACTCCTTCCTTATTCAACCGACAATGAGAGAGTGGTTCTCAGCAAGGGCGCGGAGGTTACAGCTTTCGGGGATTCGGAGGATGTTTGAACTGGCCAAGCCAGACTCGATCAACCTGGGCCTGGGCGAGCTGGACTTCGACCCGCCCGAGATAGCAATGACCGCCATAGCCGAGGCGGTGAAGAACGGTTATAATCACTACGGCCCGACAAGGGGCCTGCCCGAGCTCAGGGAAGGCTTGGCGGCCTATCTGAGGAAGTACAGGGCCGATGTGGAGGTGGAGAACGTCATTGTGACGGCGGGGGCGACCCAGGGCATCCTGGTGACATCGCTCACGCTCTTCGACCACGGCGATGAGGTACTGGTCCCGGACCCGGGCTTCGTGATATATCTGCCTCACGTGATAATGTGCGGCGCACTCCCGGTGAGGTACGGGCTGATGCAGGCGAACGATTTCCAGCCCAACCCGGACGAGATACTGGAGCTGATCACGCCGCGGACCAAGGCCATAATAGTGAACTCGCCGAACAACCCGACCGCCGGCATGATGGACCTGGACACGGTGAAAGCACTGCGGGACATGGCCATCGACCACGACCTCGTCATTATATCGGACGAGGTGTACGACAGGATCATTTTCGAGGGCGAGCACCACTCGATGCTGAACGGGGATTACGACCACACGGTGTACATCAACTCCTTCTCGAAGACGTATGCCATGACCGGATGGCGGGTGGGATACCTGGCCGCATCCAAGTACATGATCACCCAGCTCTCGAAGATACAATACTACAACATAGCCTGCCCCTCCACACCGCTGCAGATGGGGGCACTGGCAGCCCTGGACACTCCCGGGGAGATACTAGATGAAAGAATAGACATCCTTAAAAGGAGAAGGGATGTCATGGTGGACAGATTGAACAAGATAGACGGAATAACCTGTCTCAAACCCAAGGGCGCGTTCTATACGTTCCCCAGCTTCGAGCATTCGATATCGAGCGAGGACTTCGCGATGAAGATGCTTGATGCTGGAGTGATATGCGCTCATGGCTCGGCCTTCGGAAAGGGCGGGGAGGGCCACTTGAGGTTCTCCTTCGCGAATTCGGTGGAGAACATCGAGAAGGCCATGGACATTATGGAAGAAGTATGCGGGACCATCCCGATCGAGTGAGACAGGTAGACGTGATGAAAGAAGTGATAGAATGGAAACGCAGAGATTTGAAACGGATTTTGCTGGAAAGAAATTGATAATAGAGACCGGCCGATACGCCAAGCAGGCATCGGCCGCGGTGACCGCCCAGATAGGCGATACCGTAGTACTGGCAACGGCGACGCTGTCAAAGAGCGCGAGGGACATAGACTTCTTCCCTCTGATGGTGGATTACGAGGAGCGGTATTTTGCTGCGGGGCGCATCAAGGGCCCCAGGTTCTCGAAGCGGGAGGGAAGGCCCTCCAACGAGGCCGTTCTCATCGGCAGGATGATTGACCGCGGGATAAGACCGCTGTTCAACCAGGACATGAGGAACGAGGTCCAGGTCATCTGCCTGCCCCTGAGCCTGGATTACGAGAACAAACCCGACATCGTGGCCATGATAGCAGCATGCGCGGCCCTACACATATCGGACATACCCTTTGACGGTCCCATAGCAGGGGCCAGGGTGTGCATGATAAACGGGTACCTCATGGTGAACCCCATCACCGACGAGATGGAGTACTCTGACCTTGAGTTGATAGTGATGGGCGACGGCGAGAGGATCACCATGGTGGATTGCGACGCTGACGAGCTTTCGGACGCCGAGATAGGATCGTCGTTCGAAGTCGCGATGGAGGCCATGAGGCCGTTGGCCAAATTCTTCGAGGATATCAGGGGGAAAGTGGGCAAGCCCAAGAAAAAGGAAGAGGAGCTGATAATGAGGGGGGGTCTTGAGCCCGAGGACCTGAAGGTCATCGAGACGATAAAGAAGGCGGCCTTGCCCCATCTGGACAAGTACCTGTTCAGCACACCTGTGGGCTCCAAGGGGGAGAGGAAACTGGTCCTGAAGGGATTGGAGGACATGATCATCGCGGCGTTCACTAAGAAGTTGACCACCAAGGACAAGACAGAGGAGGAGGCAAAGGCGTACGTGGAGAGATTGCTGTCCAGCTTCTTCTTCGACTTCATAGAGGAGCAGGTCACGAAGGCCATACTGGACGGTGACAAGCGGGTGGACGGCAGAAAACTGGACCAGATCCGACCGCTTTCGTCGGAAGTTGGCCTGATACCCAGGACCCACGGAAGCGGACTGTTCAGCCGCGGAGAGACTCAGGTACTCTCGGTGGTCACCCTGGGCGCACCGTACGATGAATTGTCCGTTGAAACAATGGAGAGCGACGGCAGCCAGAAGTACTTCCACCACTACAATTTCCTGCCCTATTCGGTGGGCGAGGTCAAACCGATCAGGGGAGCCGGCCGGCGCGAGATAGGTCACGGTGCATTGGCGGAAAAGGCCCTGATACCGGTGCTGCCAGATGAGGAGGAGTTCCCCTACACCATTCGCGTGGTCTCCGAGATATTGGGTTCGAACGGCTCCTCATCGATGGGAGCGACATGCGGTTCGACCCTGTCACTCATGGACGCGGGCGTCCCCATCAAGAAACCGGTTGCTGGAATAGCCATGGGTCTGGCCTCGGACGGCAAGAAGTGGAAGATACTCACGGACATCCAAGACCTCGAGGACGGGCCCGGCGGCATGGACTTCAAGTTCACCGGAACGAGGAACGGCGTCACCGCTATACAGATGGACACGAAGACGAGGGGTTTGAGCAAAGACATGGTCAAGGCCACCATGCCGCAGATGCGGAAGGCCCTGAACGAGATACTGGATACGATGCAGAAGGCCATACCCGAGCCGAGGAAGGAACTGTCACCGCACGCACCCAGGATAATCCACTTCTACATCGACCCGGAGAAGATCGGCGACGTGATCGGTCCCGGCGGAAAGGTCATACGGGCCATCACCGACGAGCTGGACCTCAAGATTGACATCAACGACGACGGCATGGTCATGATAACTACAACCGATGCCGAGAAGGGTGCCCAGGCAGAGAAGATGATACGCGACATCGTCAGGGTGGTGGAGGTCGGCGAGATATTCGAGGAGGCTGTGGTCGTCAAGATAATGCCGTTCGGAGCCTTTTGCAACCTCACGCCGGGCCAGGACGGCATGCTGCACGTGTCCGAGATAGAATGGGGCCACGTGAACAAGGTCACGGACAGGGTCAACCTAGGAGACAAGCTCCGCGTGAAGGTGATTAAGATAGACCAGGGCAAGGTTGACGTGTCCATGAAGGCGTTAATACCGAAGCCGGAGGGCTATGTGGAACGACCTCGCAAACCTCGTAGGTCCTTCCAGAAGAGCAGGGGTCCGGACAGGGACGGTTACAGCCGAGACAGACGCGACTCGCGATTGAAGGGTGACAGGAAGCGAAAGAGGGATTGAACAGCTAACCTTTCTAATCCGCCTTTGGCCCGGTCTTCCACCGGGAACTGTGTTTGGTGATTGGTCCCGCTGTAATTGGTCTATAAAGTAAGATCTGAATGGAAACAACTCCAGTTCCAACGGAGAATCGCATCATCCGATGCTCGATTCTCCACCTTTGTGTTGGTCTGATGATAATCCTATTTTTTCTTGGTTCTCTCTTTAGGTACCTTTTCCCAGTCGGCCAAGAACTTCTCAATTCCTATGTCTGTCAACGGGTGTTTGACCATCTTTTGGAGAACGTCCCAGGGAACGGTCGCGATGTGCGCGCCCGTCTTAGCCGATTCGACAACGTGCAGCGGGTGCCTGACGCTTGCCACTATGATCTCCGTGTCGAAGGCGTAGTTGAGGTATATCTGGACTATGTCGTGGACTATCTGCATGCCCTCGTGTCCTGCGTCGTCCAGGCGGCCGATGAACGGACTCACGAAAGTCGCGCCGGCCTTTGCCGCGAGCAAGGCCTGGTTCGGAGAGAACACCAGAGTCACGTTGGTCTTGATCCCGAGGTCGGTCAGCTCCTTGGTGGCCTTCAGTCCTTCGGCAGTCATCGGAATTTTGATGTTGATGTTCTTGTGGATTTTGGAGAGCTCCTTGCCCTCCTTAACCATGCCCCTGGCGTCCGGGCTGACCGCTTCGGCGCTGATCGGACCGTCCACGATGGCGCATATCTCCTTGACGACCTCCTTGAAGTCTCGCCCCTCCCTTGCGATGAGGCTGGGATTCGTGGTGACCCCGTCGATTATTCCCCACGAGTTCGCTTCCTTTATGTGCTCAACATTGGCCGTGTCCAAAAATATCTTCATCTTACCTTCTCCTCTTGATCACGTCATGGGCCCCGTCGACGATGTTATCGACGGTGAGCCCGTACTTCTCCATCAGTTCGTCCGGTGAACCTGATTCTCCGAAAGTATCCGGGATGCCCACACGTCTCATGGGTACGTGGTGGTTCTCCACGAGGACCAGAGCGACTGCGGCGCCCATGCCCATGACCACGCTGTGCTCCTCCGCGGTTACCATTGCCCCGGTCTCCCTCGCCGCCTTGATGAGCGTCTTCTTGTCCAGGGGCTTGATTGTTGAGAGGTTGATCACCCTCGCGCTCACCTGATGCTTAGCCAGCTCCTCTGCGGCCTCGAGGCATTTGGCCACCATAATACCGGTACCGACCAGGGTGACATCGTCACCGTCCCGCATCACCACGGCCTTGCCTATCTCGAAGTCCTCGCACATATCGTTGGCCGTGCACACAGGCACATTGGCCCTTCCAAGCCTGATGTAGACCGGCCCTTCGTAATCCGCGGCTGCCCTCACGGACCTCTCGGTCTCCGGGGCGTCCGCGGGGACCAGCACCGTCATGTTGGGCAGCGCCCTCATCAGTGCGATGTCCTCTATCATCTGGTGGGTGGCACCGTCGCCGCCGACCGTGATGCCGGCGTGCGTGACCACCAGCTTCACGTTCAGTTTCGGGTAGCAGACGCTCTGCCGCACCTGGTCGTACACACGGCCGGTACCGAAGATGGCAAAGGTGCTGGCGAAGGCGATCTTGCCGCAGGCGGCCATTCCGGCACAGGCGCTGATCATGTTCTGCTCGGCGATTCCGAAATTGAAATGACGGTCGGGGAACACCTTTGCGAACTCAATCGTCTTCACCGACGAGGACAGGTCGGCGCTGGCAACCACTATGTTATCGTTCTCCGCGCCCAGTTGAACCAGGGCCTTGGCGAAGGCCGAACGCTGGGCCTCCAGCTTCCATTCCATCATGGCTTGCCTCCCAGTTCCTTCATCGCTTGCTTGTACTGGGCCTTGTCCGGTGCCTTGCCGTGGAAGTCGACGGCCCCTTCCATGAAGCTGACGCCCTTGCCCTTCACGGTATCGGCAATGATCACCGTGGGCTCTCCCTTGTGCTTCCTGGCCTTCTCAAGCATGCTTATCAATTTCCTGATATCGTGCCCGTTGACCTTGATGACGTTCCAGCCGAAGGCCTTCCACTTGTCCGCAAGCGGCTCGATGCACATGATGTCCTTTGTGTGGCCGTCGAGTTGGAGCTTATTCCTGTCCACGATGCACGTGAGGTTGTCGAGGTTGAAGTAGGCGGCGGACATAGCGGCTTCCCATATCTGGCCGCAGTCGCATTCGCCGTCACCTATCATCACATACACCTGATATTTCTTCCTATCCAGTTTACCGGCGATGGCCATGCCGATGCCGTTGCTCAGGCCCTGCCCCTCGCTTCCTGTAGAGGATTCAACTCCCGGCGTCTTTGTCATGTCGGGGTGACCCTGCAAGCGCGAGCCGATCTTCCTCAATGTCTTCAGCTCGTCAACGGGGATGTAACCTGATTCGGCCAGGCAGCCATAAAGAGCCGGAGCGGCGTGGCCCTTGCTCAGAACGAACCTGTCGCGTTCCGGCCATTGGGGGTCCTCAGGCCTATGCTTCATCGTGTGGAAATAAAGGGTCACCAGGACATCGGTCGCCGAGAGCGAGCCGCCCGGGTGTCCGGAGCCTGCCTCGTAAACCATTTTTATGATGTGTCTCCGGACCTGCCTGGCGGTCTCATCCAGCTTCTTCAATGCTTCCTCGCTGTCCTTTCGGGCCATTAACCTCCTCCGTGGGGGGGGAAATGACGTAAACGTTCATATCATTTACTCTGTTATCCCATTAATTATTATAGAGGAAACTAATCCCCCCCTCCCTACTCGGCTGTAGCAGCCATGGGAGGTGTGTATGATGGTAATCGAAGAAGTTATCGAGCGGGTGATTCAACGGGATCCCGGACAGAAGGAATTCCACCAGGCGGTGAGGGAGGTTTTGGAATCCGTCGAGCCAGTGATCAAGAAGCACCCCGAGTACGTCAAGGCCAAGATTCTTGACAGGGTTGTGGAGCCTGAGCGCCAGATCATATTCCGCGTACCTTGGGTGGACGACAACGGAGATGTCCAGATGAACCGGGGAATGCGAATAGAGTTCAACAGCGCCATAGGTCCATACAAGGGCGGACTGAGATTCCACCCGTCAGTTTACGAGGGCATCATCAAGTTCCTCGGGTTCGAGCAGATATTCAAGAACGCGCTTACGGGTCTTCCGATGGGCGGAGGCAAGGGCGGCTCAGATTTCGATCCCAAGGGCAAGTCCGATAACGAGGTTATGCGATTCTGCCAGAGTTTCATGACAGAGCTCTACAGGCACATCGGACCCAACACTGATGTTCCGGCCGGCGACATCGGCGTGGGCGGCAGGGAGATCGGATACCTGTACGGCCAGTACAAGAAAATTACCAACCGCTTCGAGTCCGTGCTCACGGGCAAGGGCATCAACTGGGGCGGCTCTCTGGTCAGACCGGAAGCGACGGGTTACGGAACCGTTTACTTCTGCGAGGAAATGCTCAAGACCAAGGGCGAATCCATGAGCGGGAAGACCGTGACCATATCCGGCTCGGGCAACGTTGCGCAGTACGCGGCCGAAAAGGCAATGCAGATGGGGGCCAAGGTCGTCACCCTGTCCGATTCCGGCGGTACAATCCACATACCGGACGGCCTAACCAAGGAAGGCTGGGATTTCGTCATGGACCTCAAGAACGTCAAGAGGGGCAGGATCAACGAGTGCGCGGAGAAGTTCCCGTGCGAGTATTATCCCGGCGAGCGTCCCTGGAGGTTCGAGTGCGACGTCGCATTGCCCTCCGCTACACAGAACGAGGTTGACGCCGACGATGCTAAGAAGCTCCTGGACAACGGCTGCATCGCCGTCGCCGAGGGAGCCAACATGCCTTCGACGCCCGAGGCCGCAGACCTGTTCGTCCAGAACGGCATACTCTTCGGCCCGGGAAAGGCGGCAAACGCAGGCGGCGTGGCCACATCCGGCCTAGAAATGTGCCAGAACCACGTGGGAATGGCATGGTCCTTCGAGGAGGTCGACAAGCACCTTCACAACATAATGGTCAACATCCACAAGACAAGCCTTGCAGCCTCCGAGAAATACGGCGCCCCGGGCAACTACATAGTCGGAGCCAACTGTGCAGGCTTCGTGAAGATAGCCGATTCCATGCTGGACCTCGGCGTGGTCTAAACTTACCTTTGTCAGGCCCCGGCCATCCCGGGGCCAAATTTCTTATTTTACTCATTTTGTGATAATGCCGGTGCCGTCCCTCCCGTCCACCTTTACATTGAGGTGCTCGACGCGCAGGTGCCTGACGTGTTTCCTTTGGGTCTCGGGCTCGATAGAATCAAGCCAGTTCCAATCGACAAACGCCTCCTTCTTTCCGTAAGGCACGGTCAGGTACAAGATGCCCAGCGATGTGATGTTGTGGAAGAAATGGGTTCCATGGGACGGGTCGATCCTGAAATTCTCAAGCGAGGCCTCGATGATGGCCCTGGCATATGAAATCTGGTCCCACTCGACCGGGACACCGAGCCAGCGATCGCGCGTCCCCCAGCGCCCGGGGCCGATGAGTATGTAAGGCCTCTCCAGCTCCTTGTTGATCTCCCCTATCTCCCTGGCGATCTCCACGGTCCTTGACGAATCAAAGAGCCCTGGAGGGACGTAGACGATGTCGCTGATATCTTCCAGTATGCCGTTGCCCAGCGCCCTATCCGTATAGGCCAGCGCACTTTCCCTATCCCCCTCGCTGATGTGTACCTCTTTGTGCTCCCTCATCGTCACGAGTGGGCGTATCTGAAGGACATGTACCACCGGTTTGCCGTCGTCATCCTCGGAAAGGGCGAACTCGATCTCCACCGGTCTTCCCATGCCGCTCTGTCCGATGTTCAACAGCTCCTTGACAATGCCGACCAGCGGTATCATGTCGTACTTCAGTATTCCAGCGAAGGTGATGACCCTCGGTCCAGAGATTCCGATGCCGTCCCTGAGGCGGTTGTCGTTGGCGTCGAAGGTGCTTGCCACCTGGTCAAGGCCGCCGTCCTCCTCTGCGGCCCTGATGGGCAGCTTGAGCAACGTGACGTTCTCGCCCACCGTGAGGTCGAAGCACGTGAGCTCCAGGTTCAGCGCGTAGAACGTCTGCTGGGAGTTCTTCATGGCCTCCTCGGGGGTTGTGAAGCCCGGGATGACCTTAGGGTGCTTTGGGGAGAAGCTCAGAACCTGTTCGCCCTCCACCACCGTGTTGCCCAGGCCCAGGGCGAGGCTGACTATGCCTTCCTCGCGTTTGAGCGGCTTGACCGGATAGAAATTGTATGACTGCGCCACCCCAGATAACATGGGATAGAACCGCGTGCCGTGGGCCCTGCCCACCAGCTTCTGCACGACCACGGCCATCTTCTCCTCCTCGGCCATGTGGACGGTGCTTTGTATGTAGGATTGGGCGGACTTCGAGAAGGTCGAGGCGTACACGAGCTTGATGGCCTGGCACAGCTGGTCCAGGCGCATCTCCTCATCCTCGCAGTTGTTAGGGAGTATGTAGGTGGCGTATATGCCCGCGAAGGGCTGGTTCTGCGAGTCCTCGAGCAGGCTTGAAGAGCGGACCGCGATGGGCCAGTGCACGTTTTCAAGATAGGTCCTCAGCGCATCCCTTATGCCGGACGGCATCCGCGCCTCTAGGAATTCCTCCATCACCTCCCCGTCCGACATGTCTGTCTTCAGGGCGGCCTGTAGGTCGTTCTCGTCAAGGAAGGTGTCGAACTCGTCCGTTCCTATGACCATGGTATCTGGTATGTTGACCTTTAAGTCGGGAAAGCCGATGCCGCTCCTGTTGATGAGGGCCCCGAGGAAGGCCAGACCACGGCCCTTGCCGCCCAGCGATCCCTTGCCAAGACGCGTGAACGTCCCCTCGAACTCGAAGGATTGACGCGAGAAATCTGTGATAACGCCCCTCTGCTTGGCCTCCCTGGACTCCCTGAACGCATCGATGAGGAACTGGCGCATATCCTCGGCATCCTTGAAATCGTCAATCCTCTTGCTCCTCAGCTTGAGGGCGAGGGCGAACTCGCCCCTTGCCCTGAGCCAGTTGGAGAACTGGTTGGCGCTGCCGTGCAGCCTCAATGAATCGATGGAGACCTCCTTGACGATGTCTATGAACTCGCGCATGTCCTGGGCCCTGCCCACCACCTCCCCGCCCGGAACCCTGAACACGAAATCGCCGAACCCCAGGCAATCCCTGAAGAAGTACCTCAGGTCCTGAAGTAGCGTGTCCGAGCGCTTGTCGAGGAAACGGTTGCCCTGAGCCTCGGCCCTCTCCCGGAATTTCTCCTGTGAGGATTGGACCAGCACGGGTATCTGGTGGTCGATGCCCTCGATGAAGTGAAAACCCGCTTCCAGGTCTCTCTCGCCCCCCCGCTCGTAAGACACGTCGGTGATAACGCCTATGATGTTGTTCTTGAAGACCTCGTACTTCTCCATGGCCTCGTCATAGGTCTCAGCGAGGATGATCTTCGGCCTGGCCTTCTTCCTGAACAGCTTCTCATGCTCGTTCAGACCCTCGGCAATGAGTGAGCCGGTCTGCTCCATCACCTCCCTCAGGATAATGGGCAGGAACATCGAATAGAAACGGGGCGAGTCCTCGATGACGAGGATGACGCTTACCAATCCGGACTTGGTGTCGTTCCTCGCGTTTATTTGGTCCTCCACGTATTTGATGATGGCCAGGAACAGGTTGGAATCGCCGCTCCAGTAGAAGACCTTATCGATGCTTTCACTATCGCCCGGCCTGTGGAAGGTCGCCAGGTCTCCCCTGTCAGTCAATAGCAGGATGACCGGCGTCTCCGACTGCATGTTCTTCGCCCTTTCGCCGAACTCGTAAGGGTCCATGTCGATGAGCCTGGCCATCGTGATGACCAGGTCGTAGTGCCTCCACCTGAGCTCCTCAAGCGCCTCCACCCCGGAGGACACCCTTATGACCTGCGGGGGCGTGGAAAGCTCGAACTCCGAATAATGGGATGAGATCTGGTTTGTAAGCAGGCCGTCCTCCTCGAGGGTGAAGGCGTCGTAGAGGCTCGACACGAGCAGGATGCGCGTCACCTTGAACCTCATGAGGTCGTAATACTCGTGGAACATGCGGTTGATGTCCCCACGGTTCTTACCGTTCTCATCCATACGTTCACAAACCCCATCTCCGTATTTAGATTTTGCTGGCCAAAGGTTCATTTTCGGAGGTCATGTGAAGGTTGTCGGACTGCGATCGCTGCGCCGAAACGCACGGATATTTATCAACGCGGGAATGCACGATGACGCGCCAAAGCAAATCTTAAAATTCCCCGTGCCGATACAGGTCTGAAAGAGGACTCCGGGCTATGGGAGAGCCCGTTTTTCCTGTCGTTTGGGCCAGAGGGCATACTCGCGGGAGATACTCATATGGGATTGGCGGCCAGCAAGGAGATGACCATGTACTTCGGAGCGCTTCAGTCGATGGCGGACGAGTGCTACTGGGTCGCGGCCGAGGCCCGCAAGAAGGGACTAGACCCCTCGCTCGAGGTCGAGATACCACAGGCTCAGGATCTGGCATCCAGGGTGGAGAAGCTCCTCAACCTAGAAGGCGTGGCGAGCCTCATCAGGGAGATGTCCCAGAAGTACGACCGCGAGGAGATGAGCATCCGCATAGCCAAGAAGGTCGCCCGGGAGCTGAAGGGTCGGTCCAAGGCGGTGGCGCTGGACAAGGCGGTGAGGGTCGGTCTTGCTGTGCTGACCGAGGGCATCCTTGTTGCGCCCCTCGACGGCATCGCCGGCGTAGAGGTGAGGGGCAGCGGCAAGTCATCTTACGCAGCGATAAGCTTTGCGGGTCCGATCAGGTCTGCAGGCGGTACCGGCCAGGCCATGAGCGTACTCATCGCCGACGTCGTACGCAGGGAGCTTGACATAGGCGCCTACAGGGCCACGAGGGAGGAGGTGGAGAGGTGGAAGGAGGAGATCCCCCTCTACCGCCAGGTGCAGCACCTGCAGTACGAACCCCCAGAAAAGGAGGTCGAGCTCGCAGTCGGCGGCTGCCCCGTCTGCGTGGACGGCGAGGGCACGGAAGATGCGGAAATCTCAGGCTACCGAGACCTGCCGCGCATGGGCACCAACCGCCTCAGGGGCGGCGCCTGCCTGGTCGTCGCCGAAGGCCTGTGCCTCAAGGCCTCGAAGCTGCAGAAGCACGTGAAGAAGTTCAAGATCAGTGATTGGGAGTTCATAGACAAGGTCATGAAGCTGAAGGCTAAGGCCAGTGACAAGGAGGAGATAAACGGCCTCGAACCGAGCGAGAAGTTCATCAAGGACCTGGTCGCGGGGCGACCCGTGTTATCCCACCCCAGCAGGAAGGGGGGCTTCCGCCTGAGATACGGGCGCTCCAGAACAGCTGGATTGGCCTCCATCAGCATACACCCCGCGACGATGCACGTGCTCCGCGACACCCTCGCCATCGGCACGCAGATCAAGATCGAAAGGCCTGGAAAGGCCGGCATCACCACCCCCTGCGACAGGCTAGAAGGTCCCTTGGTCCTGATGAGTAACGGTGACCTGGTGCGTGTTGACTCGGTAAAGGCAGCGGTAAAACTCGACCCAAATAAGGTGGACCGCATCATCGAGCTGGGCGAGGTCCTCATTCCCGCCGGCGAGTTCCTCGAGAACAACCACCCGCTGGTTCCCGGCGTCTATGACCTTGGCTGGTACCTCACCGACCTGAAGGAGGCCGGGGTGAAGGACCCTGTCAAACACGCGGACATCGACCTGGAGATGGCTATCAAACTGGCCAAGGAGAAGGACGTGCCCCTGCACCCCTCGTTCACGTTCCTCTGGAACAACATATCGATTGAAGATGTCGATGCACTTCGTATCGAGATTCAAGAGAAGGGCAAGGTGGAGCCCGACCACCTTGCCCTTCCCGACAAGATCCAAACGAGGAAGTTACTCATCGAGCTCGGCATTCCCCACAGGAAGGGGAAGAAGGACACCGTCAAGCTCGAGAACGGTATCGCACTCATAGCCTCCCTCGGTATTGACGTCAAAGGGGGCAAGATGAGAGCGAGAAAGCCGGGGAAGAAGAGCAAGGCCAGCACTCTCGATTACGTCTCATCGCTGGCGGGTTTCCGAATCGCCGACAAGTGCGGCACCCTCATCGGCGCGCGCATGGCCAGACCCGAGAAGGCCAGCGAGAGGAAGATGAACCCGCCCGTGCACGGCCTCTTCCCCGTGGGCACCGCGGGCGGCCCCCAGCGCCTCCTCAACAAGGCCGAGGGCTTTGCCGCCTCCGGCCTCAAGCTTGACCTGGACTCGCGCGTCTGCACCGAATGCAACGAGCACGGGTTCCTGCCCCTCTGCGAGTGCGGCGGTTATACCGTCTCGAAGGACCGATACCAGGACCAGAAGGTGAACATGCACCAAATCCTGAACGGGGCCCGCCGTCGACTGGACATACACGAGCTGCCGAAGGTGAAGGGCGTTCAGGGCATGATATCGAAGAACAAGACGCCGGAGATGCCGGACAAGGGCATACTCAGGGCAAAGCACGGCGTGTTCGTGTTCAAGGACGGTACTGCCAGGTTCGATTGCACCGACGCGCCCCTCACCCACTTCCGACCCCGTGAGATAGGCACGAGCGTGAAGCGGCTGAACGAGCTGGGCTACACCCGCGACCTTGACGGCAAGGAATTGAGTGACCCGAACCAGCTGGTCGAGCTCAAATCACAGGACATAATACTTCCCGAGAACGGCGGCGATTACCTCCTCAAGGTGGCGGACTTCGTTGACGAGCTGCTCACCTCCTTCTACGGCCTGGAGTCATTCTACGATGCAAAGAAACGCGAGGACCTGGTGGGGGCCAGCCTGCTCGGTCTCTCACCCCACACGTCCGGCGGCGTCCTGGCCAGGTTGATCGGTTATACGAAGGCCAACGTCGGCTTCGCCCACCCTTACTTCCACGCGGCGAAACGTCGCAACTGCGACGGCGACGAGGACTGCTTCATGCTCCTGCTGGACGGTTTGCTCAACTTCTCGGTTTCCTTCCTGCCCGAAAAACGCGGCGGCCGAATGGACGCCCCCCTCATCCTGGTGACGAGAATAGACCCCAACGAGATCGACAAGGAGGCGCACAACATCGACGTCATGTTCTCCTATCCCGCCGAGTTCTACGAGGCGACCATGAGGAACGCCAATCCCAAGAGCGTGGAGAATGTTCTTGATACCGTCGGCAGCCGCATAGGCTCGGTGCTCCAATACGAGAAGTTCGGCTTCACACTGGACACTGACGACATCGCCTCCGGCCCCACCGTCTCGGCGTACAAGACCCTGGGCACTATGGCGGAGAAGACCCAGCTCCAGCTGGACCTGGCAAGACGCATATGCGCCGTCGACGAGAGGGACGTGGCCGAACGCCTCATCACCAACCACTTCCTCCCCGACATGGCCGGCAACCTCAAGAAGTTCTCCTCGCAGAAGCTCCGCTGCACAAAGTGCAACACCAAGTACAGGCGCATGCCCCTGGCCGGCCGCTGCTCATGCGGCCACAACCTGACGATGACGGTCCACGAGGCAAGCGTGAGAAAGTACCTGGACATCTCGAAGGAAATAGCCGAGGAGTTTGAGGTTTCAGGTTACGTCTACGAGCGCATCAAGATGATGGAAGGGGCAATGAGCTCGATGTTCGAGAACGACAAGGTCAAGAATTGCACGCTCCTAGACTTTTAACTGCTTCCCGACAAGTCTATCGGCCAGGTCCAGGAACTCGTCAACCTGATCCGGTTGAATGGTCGCCCCGGCGGCTATGTTATGACCGCCGCCAACTCCCCCGAGTTGCTCGGTGACCCGGTTCATCACCTCGGAAAGGTCCAGGCCGCGGCCGACCAGCTCCTTCGTACCACGCCCCGAGACCTTGATGCCGTCGTCGGACTCGGCCATGGCGAAAATGGGCTTTGAGGGATTGACCTTGCCCCCGCCCAACAGCATGCCGGCCACCGTCCCCACGATGGTGTCGCGGATCATGCCGCCGACGTGGACGTGCTGGATGTTGTCCAGTTCCTGAACTCCCACGTCGAGCATGACCTCAATGGACTCGACAAGCTGCTTCTTGTGGCCGCGTCTGAGCCCGAGGGCCAGGTCCAGCGATTCCTTCCTGTCGCCCTTGCAAACCGCAAGGCCAAGCTCCGGCGAATCATACCGGCCGCAGGAGTTGAGCAGCGTGGAGAACTCCTTTGCCTCGTGCAGGGGCGTGCCCTCCTTCTCATTGGGGAATATGTAGACCTCGCCTATCAGCTCCTCCCTCGGCGCCAGCCTGGCCAGCGCCGAGATGACCTGCCTCTTCTCAGCCTTTCGCAGGTCAACCCAACGACGCCATTCCTCTCCCCTCTTCAGATCGATCTCCAGTTCCATGAAGAAGCCCATGCTGCCCTCGTAGTCGTCAGTAATCCCTGGTAACTTCACGTCACCCGAATACTGCAGCATCTTCCACACGGGCCTGGTCTCCCGGCCGAACAGGTTGAGGTCCTCTATGACCTCCAACACCCCGGCCTTCTCACCGTCTGCCAGTATATCCCTGTTCGTGCCCATCAGACGGCCGTTGGCACGGTCCTGCATGTCACCGACAGCGCCCACCACGGCCAGGTATGAGAGGCACCTTAGCTCTTGGTCGAGCGCCTTAGCCACGAGGTAGGCCGTGCCGGCGCCGCTGATGTCGCCTGCACCATCCTTGTCGGCCAGGTGCGGGTTAACCTGGAGGATTTCAACTGGGGGTTCGTCCGCATAATCGAAAAGGGTCTTCCCCCCTTTCTTGGATACAGGCTGAGCCGACGAGGGCACGTGATGGTCCGTGATCACGCAATCCAGGCCGCCGAGGATGTCCAGAGAGCCGCTCCCGAGGTCAGTGAACCATACAAGCTCCGACTCCTTCAACTCACCGACGAACTCGGCATCCAGCTTCTTGGTGAACTTGACACTGTTGTCTATGCCGACGTAGTCGAGGGCCAAGGAGGCGATGCCCGCGGCCGAAATGCCGTCGGCGTCAATGTGGCTGGCGATTAGGACGTGGTTCGAACGCCTCAGCCTGTCCGCAACCCTGATAGCCGCTTCCTTCACACCGGACCTTATGGCAAGGCCATAGAAAAGGGTTTTACCGATGAATCATATCAGGCAACCATGGCATTCAGGGTGCAGACCTTGAAGACGCTGGCCCTAAGAGGAGCGGCGAACGGATACATTACCGTCTCGACCAAGGAGCTGGGGAGGGAACTCGGGGTGAGCCAGCAGACCGCTTCCAATAGAATACTGGCACTGCTGGACGAAGGCCTGCTGACCCGCAAGCTCGGCACCCGCGGCCAGAGCCTCAGGCTGACCAAGGACGGCATCGCCCTGCTCAGAAAGGAGTTTGCGGATTATCATCACATCTTCGAAAAGAGGCCCAGCATGACGATAAAGGGCAAGGTCGCGACCGGCCTGGGTGAGGGCGAATATTATCTCAAGCAGCCGGAGTACAAGGACCAGTTCTCATCGAAGCTCGGGTTCGTGCCCTTCGAAGGCACGCTGAACCTGAAGGTCTCCGAGGATGATTTCGAGAAACTGGGCATGGTGCAGTCAAGTGCAATCGAGATAGCGGGCTTCAAGGCCAAGGGCCGGACCTTCGGCGCCGTGTCCTGCATTCCAGTGAAGATCGGGGACGCCGAATGCGCCATCGTACTGCCGAAGCGCACCCACCACAGGGACGTGATAGAGGTGATCTCGGCCGAGCGGCTGCGCAAGAAGTTCGGTTTGAATGACGGGGATGCCGTCGTTCTGATAATTTCTTAATTGCCAGTGAGGAACGACACCGTTGTCGTTCTGGTGATACTTCGATATCAGCCAGGTTGTCTCGCCGGTGGTCCTTCCTGACCCTTGTCCCCGGGCCCGGTGGCCCCCAGGTCCTGGTATCCTTCCCTACCATTCTTTTCGGATTTCTCTTCACTTGCCTTCTGCACCATCTCCCTGTGGACTATCCTGATGTCCTGCTTGATGGCCTCGTCCTCGAGGCCGATGTCACGGAGCACATGCCAGGCCATCCGCCGACCCGCCACCTCCTCGGAGATGATGACGTCGTCCGCGAAACGACCCAGCCTCTCCTTGTCGAAGTTGCCGTACGCCCTGGCGACGATGTAGGCGTCGGGATTTGCATTATGGCAGTGATTGATGGCGTTCTCCGCGTCGATGGTGTCTGAAACGACTACGATGATGAGGGTGGCTATGTCGACGCCGGCCCAGTGGAGCACGTCATAGTTGGCCGCGTCCCCGTAGACCGCATCTATATCCCTCTCCCTCATTCGCGCGACCTTTGCGGGATCGTAGTCCACGATAGTATAGTGCTGCTCGGCCAGGTCCAAGCATGCTATGGTCTCCTGGACCACCTCGGCGTAGCCTAGCACGAGGATGTGGGTGCCGTGTTTCTCCTTCCTGGCAACGCGCTCCGACCTTTCCTTGTCCAGCTCCCCGACCTCTTCCTCCTCCGGATGAACCCTGACGAGCTTGTGGTCGGCCAGCCAGTTGTACACTCCCGGGCCTGACTTGATAGCATACGGGGTGAAGACCATGGTGATGAGCGCGGCGGTAACGATCACAGAATAAGTCTCCGAATACACACCGGGCTCTGTCAAAAGGATGCCGGCCTCGACCCCGAGGGTGGCGATGATGAACGAGAACTCGCCGATCTGCATCATGCTCATGCCCACCATCACCGAGGTCTTGGGATGATAGCCCATGAGCCTAGTGGTTATCGAGTTGGCCAGGCATTTGCCCCCCATGAGTACCGCGATGACGACGATTATTGGGAACGGGTTGTTGAGGAAGTAGTTCGGGTTGATCGTCATGCCGACCGAAACGAAGAAAATTATTAGGAACACATCCTTCAGAGGCTTGATCTGGCTCATAATGTCGAGATTGTGCTCGCTCTCGGACAGTATCACACCGGCCATGAAGGCTCCCAGCGCTAACGACAGCCCGAACATTTCAGAGATCACGGCAACTCCGATGCATATGCCGAAGACGGTCAGAAGGAACAGTTCCTTCGAGTGCGCCCTGCTAACGCTTTCGATGATGTGGGGGAAAATTCGGCGACCGGCCAGTATCACGACTATCAGGAAAATCAACCCTATCATAATGGGTAGGAACCTGAGCCAGAGATCGTCCACGTCCGAGGTCATGCTGGAGATCGTTGTTATGATGACTATCGCGCCGATGTCCTCGACGATGAGGCGGCCGACCAACAGGCGGCCGTGAAGGGTATCCAGCTGTCCCGTCTCGCTCAGGACCTTGATGATTATTATCGTGGACGATATCATCAGCATCGTGCCGAGGAAGAAGGACTCCCACAGCGTCCAACCGAGGACAAGGCCGACAACGGTCCCGAGGAGGAACATGAGGAGCATCTCGAACGTACCGCTTAGCGCGGAGGGACGCCAGATGTTCTTCAGCTTCCTGGGCGAGAACTCCAGCCCGACCACAAAAAGAAGAAGGGACACACCAACCTTGGCCAGGGCCTCGATCTCTTCTGTGTTGTTGATCAACTGGCTCCAGCTGTACGGGCCGATTATCATGCCGGCGAACAGGTATCCGAGCATTGCAGGTTGACCCAATTTATTGGCGATATAACCCAGAATAAGCGCCATAATCATCATTATGGCTATATTGGCCAAGAAGTTCAACGTGTCTAACTGCATCCCATCCGCATCCTGCAAGACGATATGAGCATAATATTATTTAATGGTTGCTTATAAAATTAACAGAACACTTTCGCCGACCTCCCGCTTCCCCTTATATAATCCCCCGCCCTAGTTCATTCGTCGCCGGCGTTCCGTTACCGGCGGCTGAGAAAGCGAACGGAGGTGAAACACTGAGAACAGAATCCGGCATCGGCCGGTCCATTTTCGGAATGAACCTCCTCCCACAAACGGTTAGCAAACAAAGGAGGTGAGAAACAATGGCAACGCAATCGCAGCTCGTCGGCTACGTGAGAAAAAGCAGAGGCGGGGGGGCGCTGAACCTCAGCATCGACGCCGCGGCCTTCTCGAAGGCCGAGAGGTTCACCGGCTCGGACGGTCGCGAGTTCGTCAGCCTGATAGTGAACCTGGACAAGGTCCAGGACATCATCGAGGGCGAGCGCGAGGTCACCAGCCTGTGCCAGTTGATAGACGGAGAGTGAATCCGTAATCATACGGTTCATTCTCGGTTGAAATATGGTCACATTTGAGGATTATGTCATTCTCTCTAAATGGACATGCTCTGTCCAAATTGAAACGTGACCATGCAAATGGGACACCGTCCCACCCTTTCCAATTATTTTTTATGCGATTCGTCGTTAAAGGCCCCATGAAGTTGATCCCTGCCGTGTCCATCATGTCCGGTCGCGTTGTCGAGGTCGAAGGCGGCCAGTACAGGTTCCACAGGAACGAGGAGGGCAGGTACCGCAGCCCTGGCAATCTGGTTCAGGAACTGGATTCGGACGTAGTGTTCATCCTTGACATCGACGGTATCGAGGCAAACCGTCCTGACCTGAACCTCATCACCAAGATGTCCAGCCACAAGGAGCTGTGGGTGGATGCCGGTTCATTGACGTGCGGCGGGGCGGCCGACGTCCTGATATCGGGTGCGGCCATGGTCGTTGTGGGTACGAAATCCGTTTCCAACCTTAAACACCTTGAGGAAGCTATAGAGCTCTCGGAGAACGTCATTTTCTCACTGGACTATGATGACGGCATCGTAACCGGTGATAAAAAAGTCAAGGCCATGTCTGTCGATGAGCTGCTGACCAAGGCCCATGAACTAGGAGTGAGGAAGGCCATGCTGTTCGACCTCGGCGGCCTAAGGGACGACAGACCGCCCGACACGGATCTGGTCGGGAAGCTGGCCGGGAAGTTCGATGATTGTTACGTGGCAGGTCATATCAAACCGGATGCCATCACCGAGCTCGATTCGGCGGGGGCGACGGGCGCTTTGATAGATTTCAGAAGCCTGGGAGATTTTGATGACGAGTGAGCTCGAGGTGGCACTGGCCCAGGTGTTCGCCAAGAAGGGCAAGGGGGAGCTCGCGGAGAAGGAGTTCGTGTTCGCCGCTTCTTTCGACCTGCGGTGGTTCACGCCGAAGGAGGCGCAAAGACTCCTCGACATCGGCATCGAGAGCGAGCTTCTGGTCCTCGACGGCGACAAGGTCAAGCCGACCTTCGATCACAGATCGGTGAAGGCCCCGTCCGGGTACAAACCGAGTCCGGAGCTGCTCAGGTCCCCCACCCGCCCGAAGGGCATGTTCCTGAAGCTGGTGGATAAGATTTCGGCAGAAAAGGAGGTGCCCGCGAAGAAGGTCATTTCCGAGGTCAATACAATCCAGGACAGGATGGGAGTGGAGACCGAAGTCGCGGTCCTCATTGTGGCCAGGTCCTACGGCATCGATGTCGGCAAATATCTGGACGAGATTGAAGAAGGGATTGCGACAAGATACAAGAAAAAGTAGAAGAGATAGCCATTCACCGATGCAAACTCTAAACAAGGCAGAACCTCATGCACGCATATCTCCAAATGTAACCTCTAGCAAGGCAGAGTTTACTAACCTCCAGCACAGATGTATACAATTAAACCTCTTGCATGGCAGAGAGTACTAACCTCCAGCACAGATATATACAATTAAACCTCTAGCAAGGCAGAGTATACTAACCTCCAGCACAGATATATACAATTAAACCTCTTGCATGGCAGAGATTGTCGTATACCGTTTGTTATTGAAGATAATATGTAGGTGTACGACGCCTGAAATCCGCATTCTAACCGAAGTAGTTGAGCTCGTCCTTCCCGCCGGGCTCCTCCGACATTGGCTCCTCAAGCCTGGCAGTGAGGTCGTCGAGTTCCTTCGCCCTCGCCTCCAGGTCCGTGAAGTCGATGTCGATGTTCAGGATTTTTACCAGTATCTCGAGCAGGTTCTGCGCGCTCTTGGGGTCGGAGAAGTATCCGGAGGTCTCGCCCATGAGGCACGCGGCCTCCAGCCCTCTCAGTTGCCCTATGCCGAGAAGAAGACCCGCGGCACCGACGATGCCGCCGGCCGGCTCGTCCTTGGAAAATGCCACACCAGCGTTCTTCAGTTTCTCGACGATCTCGGGAGAGGTGGCGGCGCCGAGGACCCTAGGCTCCTGCACAATCCTGCCCACGCTCCAGCCCCCGAGCGTGTACACCATCTCACCTCCCATGATAGAGAACAGGTCGACGACCTTCTCCGATAGGTCGTACTGGCCTTCCTGGGAGGTACCCTGGTAATCCCCGATGAGGATGATGAGGTCGTTGGCGCCCTCGATCCTGTGGTAGAAGAGGTCGTTCGACACGAGCCTTATGACGCCGTCCTCTCCGATGAGGACCTGCGGCGGGAAGTGCTTTGAATAGATGCTGGCGAACTTCTTGGCCTCCAGTTTCTTCACCAGGTACTCGGCCGCGAGCTTTCCCACGTTGCCCACGCCGGGCAGCCCCTCGATGAGGATGGGCTTGTTCAGTGTCGGCTCCTCCGTGTATCTGATGGTAACCGATTCCATTTCAGCCCTCCTTGGCCAGCGCCTTCAGCTGCCGCCTGTACTTGCCGTACCTGTCCTCCGGGGAGAACCTCGGCGGGTGGGGAGTCACCGCGGAGCCTCCGCAGGCACACTCCTTCTTGAGGGTGTAGGAGCCGCAGTCCACGCACTTCAGAATCCGGGAGCTCACTTGGCCCCCTCCCTGTCGAACCTGCCGGTTCCACCGCAATCCTCGATGCTGGCTATGGCCGCCTCCGCCGCCTTCCTGATGAGCTCCTCAGCCCCCTTGTACTCCTCTTTGGTGGCTATAATGCGGTATTTCGGAGCCCCGAGGTACTGGACCTCAACGCTTCCGTTGCCCACCTTCTCGGCGGCCTTCAGCGCCTCCTTGATCTTCTCGACACCGTCCGCGCAAGGGCAGGTGATCTCGAGGTAGCCGTCCACGGAGGCGGTTGGTGCCGCGACGTTCTCCTCCGCGACCTTGCAGAACTTTTGGACCCACTCGCCGGTGAACTTCTCGTCGAGGCCGATGTCTGGCCTGGCCGCCTCCTCGAAGGCGTTGTACAGGCTGCCGTATTCCTCAATGATGGCAGCGCCGTGCTTGTTCATGAAGTCCTCCGGGGACATCTTGCACCTCTCTGCCAGGATCTCAACGAGCTTCTGCGCCTTCTGCTCGTTCTTCCAGTCCTGTATCTTCTCCCTCTTCTGATGGGCGTTCACCTTCTTGAGGGAGAGGTCGACGTGGCCCTTTGACCTGTCGACGTTAAGGACCTTGCAGACGACGCGCTGGCCCTCACGTACATAATCACTCATCCGCTTGACCCAGCCCGTGGCTATCTCTGCAACGTGGATGAACCCTTCCTTGCCCGGGTATTCCTCTAGCTCGATGAAGGCGCCGAAATTGCGCACGTTCTTCACAGTACCCACGACGAGGTCACCCTCCTCCGGGTATTCGGGTAGAGCTTCCATCATTCAACAACCCTGACTATCTCCCCTTTGACGTCGCTCTTACCGCCTGTGGGCAGCGCGAGTGTGGAGCCGCAGGCTTGACACGAAATCTTTGTCGCACACTTGCCGAAAATGATCTGAGAATTACTGCAATCCTGACATTTGACCTCGATGAAGTCGCCCTCGACCTTCTTTGCCATTCTCATTCCTCCGTGAATTCGAACCTCTTCGATCTCTGGGCGGCTGGCTGGACTATCTTCTTGCAGTCCACGCACTGGTACTTCAACCACACCTTTCTGGTGGGTTTCTCCCTGCCCTCGGGCTTCGGTCTAGGGAATCCCCCGTAGCCGGCCGTGACGCGCCTGAACCTCCTCTGCCCCCACTTGAGCTCGCTCGCTCTCCTCTTCTTGACGCGCTCGACCTCGTGGGAGGTGTGCTTCCTGCAGTTCGGGCAGTATGTCATGACCTTCCTTGGGAGTTTCATACCAATCCTCGCTCACTGTCTAATCTGAAGTGGGTCGCAATGAAGTCCGAACCCATATAATAACATTTTGGATTATTCATTATTTAAGAAGGGAATCCTGACGCCCTTTTCCCTGGCGGTCCTGACCGCGACATCGTACCCTGCATCGGCGTGCCTCATCACGCCCGTGCCCGGGTCGCTCCTGAACACCCTTTCTATCCTCTCACCGGTCAGTTGGGAACCGTCGCACACCACCATCATCCCCGCATGCTGGCTGAGGCCGATGCCAACGCCGCCGCCGTTGTGCACGGCCACCATGTCGGCGCCCGAAGCGCAATTGAGCAGGGCGTTCAGCAGGGGCCAGTCTGCCACAGCATCGGTCCCGTCATCCATTGCCTCGGTCTCGCGGTAAGGGGATGCTACCGAGCCCGCATCCAGGTGGTCGCGGGTGATAGCTATCGGCCCGATCTCACCGTTCTTGACCATTTCGTTCATCCGTTTTCCGAACCTGTGCCTCTCCCCGTAGCCCAGCCAGCAGACGCGGGCCGGGAGACCTTCCCACGGCAGGAACCTCTCTGCGAGCTCGATCCAGTTAACGAGCATGCGGTTGTCAGGGAACATCTCGATTATCGCCCTGTCCGTGGCCATGACGTCCTCCGGCGCGCCTGTCAGCGCCACCCACCTGAAGGGCCCGCGACCCTCGCAGAAAAGGGGTCTGATGTAGGCGAGCACGAATCCAGGATAGGCGAAGGCGTCTGCGAACCCGGCCTTCCGGGCCTGCCCCCTGAGGTTGTTGCCGTAGTCGAAGGCCACCGCCCCCTTCTTCTGGAATCCCACAATTGCCTTGCAGTGCAGCCTCATCGATTCCATCGACTCCCTGACGTAAACCTTGGGATCAGAATTCCTCAACCCTTCAGCTTCATCCAGGTTGCTCCCCCAGTAACCCTTGGGCACGTAACCGTTCAATTCGTCGTGGGCGGACGTCTGATCGGTCACCACGTCGGGGATGAAATCCATGGCAAGGAGCTCGGGCAGGACATCGGCGCAGTTGCCGACCAGCCCTATCGAGGTCGCCTCCTCCCGGGCCTTGGCATTCGTGACCAGCTCAAGGGCCTCGTCCAGGTCCTCGACCGTTATGTCGCAGAAGCCTGCGTCCAGCCTCCTTTTTATACGCTTGGGGTCAACCTCCACGACCAGGCCTACGCCGCCCATCATCTTGATGGATAACGGTTGCGCACCGCTCATCCCTCCCATACCTCCGGTCAGACAGAACTTGCCGGCCAGCGTCCCGCCGAAATGCTTTTCCGCGAGGGCGGCGAATGTCTCGTACGTGCCCTGTATGATGCCTTGGGTGCCGATGTAGCACCACGAACCGGCCGTCATCTGGCCGTACATCATGAGCCCGTTGGCCTCGAGCTGATTGAAGTGCTCCCAGTTGGACCAGTTGCCTACAAGGTTGGAATTGCAGATGAGCACCCGCGGGGAGTTCTCGAAGGTGCGGAAGACGCCAACCGGCTTGCCCGATTGGATGAGTAGGGTCTCGTCCTCTGCCAGGCCCTTCAGCGTGTCGACGATGGCATCGAAGCACTCCCAGTTCCTCGCAGCCTTGCCCGTTCCCCCGTAAATGATGAGGTCATCGGGCCTCTCGGCGTTCTCCAGGTTGTTGTGCAGCATGCGAAGCAGCGCCTCTATCCGCCAGTTCTTACAATTGAGCGCGTCCCCCCTCGGCGCCTTCAGATCCCTGGCCATGTTCACTTCTCCACGTTGAAGCGCTCCTTCAGGAGCTCCAGTATTCGTTCCTCCTTCTCGGTCGGTTTCTCGCCTATCATCGTCAAAACGTCCGCGTAAACCTCGAGCAGCTCCGTCCTGATGGGGTCGATGTCGGCGATGATCTTCGCCTCCATCGAGTTGTGCATCTCCTCGCTCACCCCCAGGTGCTTCCTGAGCGCATTGATGAGGTGTTGTTCGGATGAGGTCAGGACGCCGCTTCTCCAGGCCATCACCAGGGCCCGGCGGTAGACCTCGGCCTTGTGTGTTCTCTCGTCCGCCCTGCGGCGCCTCCGCTCCTCGATCTGTTCCAAATGGTCCATGACCAGGTGGTCGCGCGCATCCATGGCATCGCCGACAATGTCCGAGAGCGTTAGATGAACGGACGTGGCGCCGTCTATCTCAGAGACCAACATTTCCTTCGTCTCGCCACCGATGAGGACTTCCACCTTCTTGTTACCCACGAACTTGCGAATCTCCTTGGCCTTGGCCAAACCCTTCCAGGTGAGCTCATAGCACTTCATCCTCTGCTTTGCGCCCTGAACGTGGCAGACCTTTTCTGCAACCAGCTCCTTCTCCACCAGCTTCTTCAGGTACCTGGAAATGTGTTTCCTTTGGACGCGCACGCCCACGGCTATCTCTTTCTGGGTGACGTCCGGAGGTGCGACATATTGGTTGTCCAGGCCCTTGAAATCGGAGAGGTAAAGTAGTATCCTCTCCTCGGTGGGCAGCGATATCAGAGGCTCCATGGGAAGCTGATTTGATAAAGGATATAAAAACGTTGAGCACAAAATCAAATACTCGTCGAGCGATATCCTGCCGTGGTCATGTGAGGTCAAGTGCTATCATTGCCGTCATAGTACTGTTTTCCGTTCTCTCAGCAAGCACCATCGCAAATCCCGTCGAGCTAGGCTACGGCACACACCAGGTGTCGGAAACGATACCGATGAACGACGACGCGGCCTTTGTCATTCATATGGAAGCCGGCGACAGTCTCGAGGTGGACCTCAGGGAGGTCAACGGCAAGCACGTCGACTTCTACCTCACCAACCTGACCGCATACGTGGCCTACAGAGCCAGCCTCTCCGGGGTCATCGAGTTCGACTACCTGTACTATCTGGCACAGGGAACAAGGAAGGACGCGGTCGAGGCCGGTTATCATTACACCCTGTTCTTTGACAACACCCTAGTCGTGATGATAGACAACTCCCCCTGGACGGACGGCGGGGCAAGCCCCTCCGGGTCGGTCAGCATCGAGGGCTCGATCATCGTGCACAAGAACGTTTGGACTGCCCAGAACATCATCATCACCGTGCTGGTCATCAGCGTGATAATCGCCTTCATGGTCGGGGTTTGGCTACCGCGGAAATAAAGGCTTGAAAGCGGTTCCAGATAGGCGATCCCCCGGCATTATAGGTATCGAACCAGAGCATAAACTGTTACAGGCGATAATCATATAAACAAGCCTGTGTAATTGCCCAGTGATGTATTCGGACGACGATGGCAAGCTGGCTGTCAGGATAGCACGGGCGGCCATCGACTCTGCCGTCAAGGGAGAAGAGATGCCAGACATGGACATTCCAAAGCATTTTCACGAGAAGTCGGGGGCCTTCGTCACCCTCAACACCCATCCCGCTCACGAGCTCAGGGGCTGCATCGGATACCCAACCCCCCATTTCCCGCTCATGATTTCAATCCTGAAAGGAGCCGAGGGCGCGACCCAGGACCCCAGATTCCCGCCGCTGCGCGAGGACGAGCTGGACAGCATCGTGGTCGAGGTCAGCCTGTTGACCCCGCCCGAGCTCATCAGCGTATCCAGCCCGGAAGATTACCTCAAGAAGGTCGTGATAGGCCGGGACGGCCTAGTCGTGGAGAGGGGCATGAACCGCGGGTTGCTCCTTCCCCAGGTGCCTGTCGAATGGGGCTGGGACGTGGAGGAGTTCCTTGCGCACACGTGCAATAAAGCAGGCCTTCCGCCAAGCGCCTGGCTCGACCCTTCCACCAAGTTCTACAGTTTCACGGGGGAGATATTCACGGAGACCGAGCCCCGTGGCGGGGTAACGAGGAAGGTGTTGGATGGCTCATGAGACAGTGATCCAGACCAGGATACTCCGGCAAGGGAACGTCAAGCCCGTTTCCATAGGCATCGACAGGGGCAGGATAACGGCCATCGGCCAGCTCCTTCAGGGCGACAAGGTCTACGATTATTCCGACTTCATAGCCCTGCCAGGCGGAGTTGACCCCCACACCCACATGCGCGACCCAGGTTGCGAGCATAAGGAGGACTTCTCGACCGGCACGCTCTCCGCGGCCTTCGGCGGTACGACCACGGTCCTTGACATGCCCAACACCCAGCCGGAGGTGGTGAACATAGAGGCATACGGTGTCAAATCCAAGGCCGTGGAGGGCAAGGCGAACGTTGACTACGGCCTGTTCGGCGAGCTCATATCCGAGCACTCCATCAAGGCGCTGGCCGAGGAGGTCATAGGGTTCAAGCTGTACCTTTCGGAGACCACCGGGACCAAGGGCATTTTCGAGGACGCATGCAAGCTCCTGTCCACCTATGGGTTGGCCGATAAGATAGTCACCGTCCACGCCGAGGACCCCAACCACTTTGCCCCCATCCAGAGCGTTAGCCTGAGGGCCCACAACACAAGGAGGAACATGGAATCGGAGATCAGGGCGGTTGAGAAGGTGCTCGGAGCCGAAACCCCCGGAACCCTGAACCTGGCCCACCTGACCGCGCCGGAAAGTCTCGAGCTTGTACGGGCGCAGAACGTCAGGTACGAGGTCGCGCCCCACCACTTCCTCCTCAACGACGATGCTGACCTCGGGACCCTCGGCAAGGTGAATCCGCCGCTCAGGCACAGGGACGTGGCACAAACCCTGTTCGAAGAAGTGAAAAAGGGACGGGTCGACATCATAGCCAGTGACCACGCGCCCCACACCCTGGACGAAAAGGACGGTGAGTTCGAGTACGCGCCGTCCGGCGTTCCGGGCGTGGAGACCCGCATCCCCTTGCTAATGGCGCTGGTCAAAAGGGACCTGGTGTCACTGGAGACCGTCCAGAAAGGCTGCTGCGAGCGCCCCGCCGACCTCTTCGATCTTCCAAAGGGCCGCATTGCAGAAGGCTACGACGCCGACCTGGCACTCTTCGATATGGACAGTATCACGCAGGTATCCGGTGATAAACTGCATTCGAAGTGCGGCTGGACGCCCTTCGAGGGATTTGAAGCGGTATTCCCGAAAACCGTGTTACTGAGGGGAAATGTCATTATCGAAAACAATGAACTAGTGGAAGAGAAGCTTGGCCGTCTCCTATAGCCTGTCCAGCTCATTCAGGACAAGCGTTATGCAATGGTCTGCGTGCAGGCTCTTCAACCCCAGGGAAACGCGCAAGGTCTCCCGCCCGTCCTGGATTATCGCCTCTTCTTCGGAAGTCAGGTCCTCGTGCCCACCCAGCACGAAAACGTCATCGTTAGATAACGCGACTTCCCTGACGTCATTCCCGCCCTCTCTGAGATATACGAGGCGTCCCGGATTATCGCCCAGGACCTCTGCCAACCCGCGCTTACTTACAAAAACCCCCGGCGCAACCCCCGTCTCCTCGCTCCACACCTTCTCGGCCAGCGCCTTCTTCACTAGTGCGCCGGTGCTGCGCTCGTCGGGATTGAGGTATTTCAGCCCACCGCCCTTGAAATGGACGGTCCTCGGAGGGTCTGGTTCACCGAGCAATACCAGGTAAACGTCCACGTCCTTTCTGATATCATTCGATAACATGAAGGCGGAGTTCACGCACCTGAGCAGCACGTCCAGGCGACCTGTCGAGCCAGGCAGGTCGTTCAATGAAAAATCATCGTCAGTTCTTACCCGATGTCCCACTATCACAAATGTCGGCATTAACAGACACCTCCAATAGCATGGGTCATATTCCTCACAGTTGTATCTAAAGTCTGTCGGTTCTCCGCCTCACACGATAAAGGTCCAAACATATCAACCCGGAGCCAACGGCTACGGGAATATAAGTGTGTGGCCCCTGAGAACCTCATGGTCATCAGGCCAGATGGTTCACATCCCTAGGCCAGCACCGCCGTCCTTCATCTGCTTCTGGAGTTGCTTCCTGAGCTTCCGGTTGCCCATGATGCCCTTCATCTGGCGTCTGGATAGGTTGTAGTGGTTGAGAAGGGCACGCACATCCGAGTTGTCCACCCCGCTGCCCTTGGCTATCCTCCTCACCCTGGACGACTTGATCATCTTCGGGTCCATGAGCTCCTCGTGCGTCATCGAGCTCATGATGATCTTGAACTTGCGCAGTTTCTCCTGCATGTCCTCCAGCTCCTCATCGGAAAGGGCCGCCGGCATGCCCGGCACCATGCTCATGAGCTTCTTCAGGGGTCCCATGTTGGTGAGCATTTCCATCTGGTCGCGCATCTCGATGAGGGTGAACTTGCCGGAGATGATCTTCCTCATGGTCTGCTCGGCCTTCTCCTCGTCCACCACCTCTTCGGCCTTCTCGATTAGGGTCTGGATGTCACCCATCCCCAGCATCCTGGATATGAATCTGTTCGAGTCGAAGGGCTCCAGGTCCTCGATGTGCTCGCCCGTGCCTATGAACAGCACCGGTGCCTCGGTCTCAGATACGGCCGATAAGGCTCCGCCGCCCTTGGCGCTGCCGTCCAGCTTCGTGATGAACACGCCGGTAACGCCCACCGCGTCGTGGAAGGCCTTAGCCTGCGGTCCGGCCTGCTGGCCCATGGCCGCGTCCACTATCATTATCTTCTCGGTGGGATCAGCGACCTTGGAAAGCGCCTTGATCTCGTTGATGAGGTCCTTCTCCAGCGAGTGGCGGCCGGATGTGTCCAGGATGATGACGTCGTAGCCAGCGAAGTGCTCCAGTCCCGCCTTGGCGATCTTGGGCGCGCTCTTCTCCCCTGCGATCCCGAACACGGGAACGTCGATGACCTCACCGATCTGGCTGAGCTGGTCGTATGCGGCCGGTCGATGAACGTCGGCCGCTACCATCCCCACCTTCTGACCGCGCCTCTTGAAGTGCCTGGCCAGCTTGCCGGCGCTCGTGGTCTTCCCCTGGCCGTACAGACCCACCATCATGATGACCTGCTTCTTCAGGCCGAGCTCCCTCTTCTCCCCGAGGAGGCTCACGAGCTCATCGTGGACGATCTTGATGACGTGCTGCTTCACGCTCATGCCGGTCTTGGGTTTTTCCGTGAGCGCGCGGTTCTCGATGCTCTTGGTCAGCTCCAGCGCGAGCTTGACGTTCACGTCAGCCTGGAGCAGGGCTCTCTGTATGTCACGCACGATTTCCTTTACCAGCTTCTGGTCGACGTGGGACGCGTTGGCTATCTTCCTCAGAACGTCCTTGAGGGACGAGCCCAGCTTCTCCATTACCATGATATCTTGCGATACCATATATGATCGGGATATAAGCCTTGCTGTGGGACAAGATTAAATAATCCGACAAATATCGCGGAAAGCCATAATGCCGAGGTAACAGGAGCAAAATAACGCTTTTGCGAGTGAACCTTGGCTTAGATATCACCATATGATAACAGAAAGCCGAGGTAACAGGAGCAAAATAACGCTTTTGCGACTGCGCCTCGGCACTGGACAATGATGAATAATGCCGAGGTAACATAGCGGCTATGTGGCGGACTGCAGATCCGTATACGGGAGTTCGAATCTCCCCCTCGGCTCTAATTTCACATTATAATGACATACGAGCCTTGGTGGACGAGATTACGAGAAAATATCCAATCGAACTCCTACTACCCTCGATGAGGATATGGTGAATAATCGTTCTTCCTCATCTACGGTCCCCCCTCGGCTATTACTTTCTATCCAAGAATTTAATACGCCTTTGAACCATCCCCTCCGCCTATGAAGGAGCAGGTTCTCAAAGTCCTACTTGACCACGGCACGCTCATCGAGCCAGACGCTGTTGACTACATCCTTTCGCGCAAGGACCCGGTCAAGTTCATCAGGGAGTTCATGGAGACTAGATCAGAGGCCCCGCTCATCCTCTGCCTCGAGGATGTCAGGAAGACGGAATCGGTGCTCGATTTCGAGGAATCACCTGTTACGGATGAGGGGCCCGAGGAACCGGAAGAGCCCCCTGAGCAGAAATACGAAATGGAGGAAAAGGCCGTTGCATTTGAGAAACCCAGACCCGGGAAGGTCGCCGCGGTCATTCCCAAGGAGAAAACCGCCAAACCGAGGACCCAGGAGGGCCTGGTCATCCTCACCGACATCACTGGCAACAGCTCCTGCGACGGCTCCATCGACAACTTCACCAGATACTTCAGGGACCGCTACACCGTGCTGCGGCGGATGATAAAGGGCCGTCCCGAGATGAGCGGCCACATCAAGCTGAAGAGCGCAAATCAGGTGGAGAGGGAGGTCAAGGTCATCGGCATGATAAGCGACCTGGGCATCACGAAGAACGGCCACATCAGCATGACGCTGGAGGACGATTCAGGCACGATGTTCGCCCTGGTCCTGAAGGACTCAGAGCCTCACTCCGAATCCTTCCTCAAGGACGAGGTCGTCGGCATCGTCGGGAAGGTCTCAGGGCGCTCAAGAACCCAGGACGGCAAGAGCCGCAGCAACATGCTCATTCCAGACCACATCTACCGCCCCGGCATCCCGGTCAACAGGTCGACAAGGTGGTCGGAGGAGGACGTCGATGTGGTCTTCACGGCGGACGTGCACGCCGGCAGCAAGCACTTCCTAAGGAAGCCGTGGGAGAACTTCATCGGCTGGCTGAAGACGAAGGAGGCGTCCAAGGTGAGGTACCTCGTCATCGCCGGCGACCTGGTGGACGGCATAGGCGTCTATCCGAACCAGATAGAGGAGCTCGACATAACCACAATCACGGGCCAGTATGCGGAGCTGGCCGACCTTATGAAGCCCATACCCGAAAGGATATCGGTCATACTCCAACCCGGCAACCACGATGCCGTGCGTCCGGCGGAGCCCCAGCCGGCCCTGGCCGAGGAGTTCAGGGAGCCGTTCGGTGAGAGTTACACCTTCATCGGCAACCCCTGCTACTTCAGCCTGAACGGCGTCGAGATACTTGCCTACCACGGCCGCAGCATCGACGATCTGGTGGCCACGCTCCCCCACATCACCTACCAGGACCCGAACGCGGCCATGCTTGAGATGCTGAACAGGCGCCACATGGCCGTTTCCTACGGCGAGAAGACCCCCCTAGCCCCGGAGGCGAAGGACTACATGGTCATCAACCCGGTCCCCGACGTTTTCGTGACAGGGCACGTTCACCGCACGTCGGTGGAAAAATACCGCGGCATAACCCTCATCAACGCCTCGGCCTGGCAATCGCAGACGCCCTTCCAGCTCATGCACAACTTCCACCCCGACCCCGGCAACGCCGTGCTCATGAGCCTGAAGACCGGCAGGTGCGTGATAAAGAGTTTCCAATCGGAAAAAAAGAAAAAGGGTGCCGGGTGAACCGGCATTAGGGTGTTGAGAACAACGGATTATCCCCGGTCATGGGAAGTATCGAGGTCGTTGCCACGTTATAGGTCTCAAAACTGTATGTGGTTCCCGATAGCAGGCCAGAAAGTTCGATGTAGTCTCCTGCGTTGACCTGGCCGCCACTGGGGTCATAATCAAAATAGGTGACTGTGGCCCCATCTGGCCCATTGTTCCAATTGACCATTGACGGATCAATGTTACTGCCCCAGGATATATAACCGACATCAGTTCCGTTCTCCATAACGAAAACCCGCAAGCTTATGGGCTCAATATTACCGGTAAACGCACCGAACTTTGCTATTCCGGAAGTTTGACTGGTTGCCCTGACATCTGTCCAGGAGCCCGCGCTGGCATTGTTAATGGGCGGTCTGAAACCGATCACCATGACATACAGCACGGCCGCCAACACCACGGTGATGGCCACCATCAGGATGGTCGCGATCACCGGAGACACTCCGTCATTTTTTCTCCACATCTTCTTCATGTTTTGTCCTCCTGCAGGTCTTGCCTGCATGAAGGTCTTTGTCTCCGGCGCTTTATATGGTTAATTTCGACATGTAGACTTTTGACCGTCAAGTATAAGCGGTTTTGCGCATATGTGGAATTGATGGCGCGGCGTCGTCTGGTCACGGTGGAAGAGGCAATTCTGATTCACCTGCTTGATTACAAACGCTACTTCGGCGAGGGAACGGTGCCCATCGAGATGACCCAGGCCGGCATCTCCCGCTCGATAGGAGTCAGGCGAAGCCACATCTCGTCCTCGCTGGACGTCGCCAAGGGCAAGGGCCTCGTAGACGAGCGGCTCGCCCACGTGAAGGGCGAGGCCAGGCGCCGCAAGTGCTATGACCTGACGGGAATGGGGGCATCAGAGGCGGGCGAACTGCGTGCCAGGGTCGAGAGCTCGAATGTGACGGCCACGCTTCCCGACGGCAATGGGTTTGAAGGCGAGCTCAGCGAGCTCCTCGCAATACCTGACATCTCCATGGGCCTGGCAAGGGCATCCCTCATCACCTTTGACGGCGTGGTCAACCTGCCGCCGGCCAGGGCTCGGTCTGAGATGGAATGGACCACCAGCGTACCCAGGACAGAACCCTTTTTCGGGAGGGAGAGCGAGCTCGAAGAGCTAAGAGGAATGTTCGACGGCGGCATCCACACAGCCGTAATCTACGGCATTCCTGGCATCGGGAAGAGCGCCCTAGCGGCCCGGGCCGTCGCCCTTCACGGCCAAGGTCGCCACACCTTCTGGTTCCCCATAACCGAATGGGCCAGCACCCGAAACACGTCCAGCCACCTGTCTTGCTTCCTCGAATCCTTCGGGTTCGACCGCCTTCAACGGTACCTGGAAGCCCACGAGGTTCCGGACCTCGCGGACGTCAGGGACATCCTCGCAGAAGTGAAGGAGCCCAGCATCCTCGTTTTCGACGATTGCGACGTCGCCGGGCAAAGCCTTCTCCTGTTCCTCAAGATGACGGCAGCGGTGGCCAGGCAGAGCTCCGACATCAAACTGGTCCTCATAAGCAGAAAACAAATCGACTTCATTAACGCAACCGACCCGCACACCGTCACCTTGACGCTGGATGGACTGGACGAGAGCTCCAGCATCGGGCTGCTGATGGAAAGGGGTTTCGACAGGGGCGCGTCCGAGAAGATAGCCGGAAGGTCGGGCGGTCATCCCCTGTTTCTGACACTGGCAGGGAGTGCCGCGGAAGCCCATGACGAAGGCGATGTCTCGTCAATACTGGCAAGAGAGATTTTCGAGACCATGACAGCCTCGGAGAAGGAGGTGATGTTCTCCCTGTCCGTATTCAGGAAGGGCGTCCGCACCGACGCCGTGGCCCGGGACGAGGTCCAGCTCAAGTCCCTGGAGTCACTGGAGAAGCGGCACCTGGCCTGGTTCGCCGACGGGTGGCACATGCACAACCTCATGAAGGAGTACTTTTATCAACGCCAATCGAGGGCCGAGCGAAGCGCCAGGCACGAGAACGCCGCCGAATATTACAACCTCTTCACCAATGACACGGAAGGCCACATCGAGGAGGCCTATCATCTCTTCGAAGCCGGTGATGTTGGCTCCGGACTGCTGATGCTGAGCATCCACGGCCAGGAATTCCTCAGGCAGGGTTACCTGGACGAGATCCTGAACCTGACGAAGTATGTGCCAGACTCCTTCGACGAACCCACCGAACTATACGAGGCCCTTTTGCTAAACGCCCAGGCCCTGGAGCAGACCGGCGAATGGGCAAAGGCCGCGGGATCGATAGAAAAATGCGCATCAGTGGCAAGGGATCTAGGGGATACGGAAAGGCTTTCCAGGGCTCTGCAGCACGGGGGCGCCCTGCTGTACCGCGAGGGTCGGCTGGACGATGCCCTTGCGAAGTTCACCGATGCCCTGTCACCCGGCCTGCCCAAGAACCTCGAGGCCAAACTGCACAACAGCATAGGGGTGGTCCAGTGGAGGATGGGCAACACCGAGGAAGCCAGAAGGGCCTACGGGATCGATTACGAGATATCCATAGGGGCCAACGACCACCAAGGCCTGGCCCGCGCCCTGAACAACCTAGGGATACTCGACTGGCAGGCAGGGGAAGCAGATTCCGCGTTGGAGAAGTACGCCAAGGCCCTGGATTCGGCCGAGAGGATATCCGACAAGAAGCTGGTGGCCATCCTCTACAGCAACATTGCCGACGCCTACAAGGCCAAGGGCGATAAAACCGAGGCGGTAAGGTTCTACGAGCGGTGCCTGGAGCTCGCCGAGGACCTGAAGTTCAACTGGCAGACGGCCGAGGCCTACAGGGGACTGGCCGACCTGGTCGAGGACAGGGACGAATACCTTAATAAGGCCCTGGGCATATTCGAGCGGCTGGGAGCGAAGGAGGACGCGAAGACGGTCCGTTCCATGATGGAGTGATAGCATGTTGTTCGAGGAGATGACGACATTCGAGGTTCACAAGAAGATCAACGAGAGGTCGGTCGCGATACTGCCCATCGGCGCGCTGGAGGAGCACGGCCCGCACCTGCCCCTAGCCACGGACAACATCCAGCCGGAATACGTCGCCCACAACGTGGCAGAGCTCACGGGCGCTTACGTTCTTCCAATCATCAAGTACGGAGTGTGTTCCAGCACCAAGAACTTTCCCGGGACCATAACCCTGAGGTTCGACACGCTGCGCATGCTCATCGAGGACATCCTCAACGAATTGGCTAGGACCGGCTTCAAGAACGTGGTGGTCCTCTCAGGCCACGCGGGGCGCGTCCACATGACCGCACTGAAGCTCGCCGGCCAGGCGGCCCTGGAAGCGAACCCGGGCCTGAAGCTGATGATACTCTCCGACTACGACATCGCCTACACCATGGACGAGATCGAGATACCCGTCAACGACGGCCACGCGGGCATGATTGAGACCTCGCGGATCCTAGCAATCCGCCCGGGACTGGTCAAGGGCACTGCCGAGCCCAGCTACCCCAACTTCCCCGAATACCGTGTGCTCCGCAACCCTGAGAAATACTTCCCCAGCGGAGTAATGGGGGAGCCGTTGCTGGCAACGAAGGAATTTGGCGAGAACGCCAACCAGGTCATCGTGGAGAGGCTGGTCGAGCTCATAGAAAAGATGGTGGACGAGTGAGCAAAGATTATCTCGACCTGATAGACACAGAAACCGATGGACAGAGGTTTGACGTCACCCCATTGTTTGCCGATCCGAATGCATTCTCACAGTTATTGGATGACCTGACGTCCCAGTTCGAGGGGATCGAGTTCGAAGCGGTTGCCGCCATTGACGCCCTGGGGTTCATACTCGGTGCCGGAATAGCCCAGAGGGTCGGCAAGGGGCTCATACCCATAAGGAAGGGCGGAAAACTGCCGGTCCAAGCCCACGCGGTCGGGTTCATGGATTACACTGGCAAAAATAAATCGTTAGAACTTCGACGCGGTGCCTTCCTGCCCGGCTCGAGATTGTTGCTGGTCGACGAGTGGATAGAGACCGGCGCCCAGATCAAGGCCGCCGTAGAATTGATAGGCATGATGGATGGCAAGGTCGTCGGCATCGCTTCCATCAACATCGACAACAACGACAATACCCAAGAGCTTCTGGACAACTACAAGTGCTATACGGTCTGGAAGGAATAATTATGGGCCGTGGCGGAATTGAACCGCCGATCTTCGCCTTGTAAGGGCGACGTCATCTGCGTTTGCGCAGCAGACGCAGGCAAGCCTTGCGTAGCGCGGCGCAGTTTGCGGTGACGCAGTCAGCACAATGTGCACTGGCTAAGTGTCATAACCCCTAGACCAACGGCCCCTGAAGTGTTTTCGCAATATCAAACCAGTATAAATGTTTAAAGTAATAGATAGTATCGACAGCCACCTGTTTTGAACACGGTAGTAATTGTGCCTGTCGGTCCAGACCAATCCGGTTGGTGGGAATTGGTCAGACTCGCAAAAACTTATGTAGAGAAATGTCATCAACCAGTTTTGTGCGAGGATAGCCAAGCCTGGCCAAATGTGATTCCAATGGGGTCAGAAAACGGCGATAGGAGCGGGCATACTTGGCCGCGACTCAGCCGGTAGCTGAAAACTTCGTTTGGAATCATAGGCTCACGGCGATAGACTCAAGATCTATTCCTTAGTGGTTCGCCGGTTCGAACCGAAGGCCAGCGTAAAGAACTGAATCGCTGGCCAAGCTGGCCGAGGCCGTGCCCAATGCAAAGCATTGGGGCCGGTCCGAGACGAGCTTGCTCGTCGAGATGCCAGCGCTTCGTGAAACTCCGGTTCCTCGCATTTTTTCTTAATAACTCTCCTTCCCCTCGATGCGGATGCTGAACCGGCGTTCTATCGTCTCATCGTCCAGCTTGATCTCGATGAGGATGGGGAATATGCCCTCCTCGTCCACCTTGGGCTTGATCTTGATGACGCCGGCGGTCTCCTCGCCCGGCGCGACGTTGTTGAACTTCAGGCTGCCGGTGATGGTGAAGTAGTGCTCCAGGTCGGTCAGGTCGAACTCGATGGATTTGACCTCCACTTCGCTGTCGTTGATGATGTTGGCCGTTATCTCCTCGGTGCTGCCCAATAATATGCTGGCCGGCGCCTCTATCTCCACCCAGCAGGTTGTGCTGTATTCCCTCTCTTCCTTCCTCTGCCTCTTCTCTTCCTCCTCCTTCTCCCTCCTGGCGATGCGCTCCTGGCGTATCTGTTCCACCTGCTCCTTGTCAACGTAGTCGGGGGAGGCCATCTCCTTCGCCTTGATGGCCTCCTCCAGCTTCGTGCCCTTGCCAACATATTCGGGATTGATGTAGGAGATCAGTGATTTGCCCCCCAGGATAATAAGAATACCTGCAATAAGACAGAAAAAGCCTCCGAAGAAGAACCACATGATGTTGAGGGTTCCGGCAGCACCCATATCTACGGTCTCGGTGTAATAGAAGACTTCGGTGATGGACAATACAGAGTCAGCAGCGAACTGGAGGGCAAACAAGAAAGGTATTAATAATATCATAATACCGAAAAACGGAAGGACGTAGGCGACCTGCTTTTTTTGAGTTAAGTACCCAATGGCTCCCAGTATTATGGCCATGATCCCGAAGACCGGAAGCGCCATGAGGTAATTGTAGGTCTCGACCAGGCTGAAAATGTCTACGAACCCTTCGTCATATCCGGCATATGACCCACCGCTGATGTGTATAAACGTGAAGCTGATGATGATGGCGATGATTCCTCCCACAGAAGAGAAAACCAAGCCGCCCAGACCGCCTTTTCTCGTTAGCTCCTCATGATACATGTTCCACACTCTTAACCAAATATAATAATTATTATTTTCTATTTCCCGAACCTTCGTGCTCTCTGTTGATACGAGCGGATTGCCCTGAGGAAGTCAATCTTCCTGAATCCGGGCCAATAGACGTCAACGAAGTACAACTCGGAATAGGCCAGTTGGTAAAGGAGGAAGTTGGAAACGCGCACCTCGCCGCTCGTCCTCAGTATCAGGTCCGGGTCGGGAAGGTCTGCCGTGTATAATGACCGTGAGACCAGTTTATCGTCGATGTCCTCGATGTCTATCTCGCCGCGCTTGACCTGGCCGGCGATGTCCTTGATGGCCTGGATTATCTCCTCCCTGCCGCCGTACGCGATTGCCAGGTTGAGCCTGTATTCGCTGTAGTCCTTCGTCTTTCCCTCGGCATACTCGATGGCCTTTTGCACGTTCGCCGGCAGCGACGAGACCAACCCCAGGACCTTGATGTTTATCCTGTGCTTGTGCACGCGCTTGTCGTCTCCGGCCCTGTAGAAGCTATCCTCGAACAGGCGCATGATCTCCTTCACCTCCTCGGGATTGCGCTGCCAGTTCTCGGTGGAGAACGCGTAGACGGTGAGTATCCTCGTGCCCACCTCCATGCCCCAGTTGAGCAGCTCCTCCAGCTTGTTCCGCCCTTGTTTGTGCCCGTCCAGAGGGTTCAGGCCGATCTCTGCTGCAAAGCGGCGGTTGCCGTCCATGATGATGGCGATGTGCTTTGGCGCTTGGGCCTGCTTCACCTCGCTCAGTAATCTTCTCTCGTATGCCAGGTACGCGGTATCGGCAATGACTTGGCTGATGTCGGAGTGGCCCTTCTCGGTCGCCATCATGCTCTCATACAGGTTGTTGTATAAAAGCAATGCCGTCACACCACAAAGGCATTGCACGACAAAATTAAGGTTTGCTGGCTTCGATCAACCACCGGAATAAAACCCGAGTAGAATCCAACTCATTCAGTCCAGCAGATGAACGATAAGGCCGCTCCTCAGCTTGGGCTCGAACCACGTGCACTTCGGCGGCATGACGTTGCCGCTGTCGGCGACGGCGAACAACTGGTCCAGCGAGACCGGATACATCGAAAAGGCGACCGTGAACCTGCCCGATCCCACCAACTTCTCCAACTCGCCTGTGCCCCTTATCCCGCCCACGAACTTGATGCGCTGGCTTGTCCTGGGGTCGTCGATACCGAGCAGGGGAGCGAGTAGGTTGTCCTGCAATATGCTGTAATCCAGGCTCTTGACCGGATCGCCCGTGGGGAAGGAACCCGGCCGGGGCATCAGGCCGAACCACTTCCCGTCCAGGTACATTGAGATGTGGTGGACCTCCTCCGGAACGGGGGGGGCGTTCTCCCAGACGATGAAGTCGTGCTCCAGCCTCATAAGGAACTCGCGGGCGTCCATGCCGCAGAGGTCAACCGCGGCGCGGTTGTAGGCCAGTATCCGCATGTGGCTCTGCGGGAAGATGACTGCGAGGAAGTAATTGTACTCCTCGTCCCCCGTGTGACCGGGATTCACGTCCCGCATCCTCCGGGCCACGATGCTGCCGGCAGCGCTCCTGTGATGGCCGTCGGCCACGTACAGCTGTCCGACACCCGAGAAAATGTCCCAGATGCCCTCGACATCACCGATGTCGTTTACCGCCCAGACAGTATGCCGGATGCCGTCATCGGCCGTGAAGTCCGCGACGGGTTCACCATCGCACACCTTCTCCTGGATGGCGTTGAGCTCGGGAACGTCCGGGTAGGTGAGGAATACGGGCCCGCACTGGGCGCGCTGGGTCATGATGTGCCTGACGCGGTCCTTTTCCTTTTCCGGCCTGGTGAACTCGTGCTTCTTGATGAGGTCGTTATCGTAATCGTCCGCAGAGACCGTCGCCACGAGGCCCACCTGCGAATGGTCGCCCATTATCTGGCGATAGAAGTAATACCCCGGCTCCGGGTCCTGGACCAGGGCACCGGTGTCCATCATCAGCCTGAGGTTCTCAGCTCCCTTCTGGTAAACCTCATCAGAATAAAGGTCCGCGTCCGGGTCGAGGTCCACCTCGGGCTTGACCACCCTCAGGAAGCTGTGTTCGTTCTTCCCTACGATCTGCCTGGCCTCGTTGGAGTCCAGGACGTCATACGGGGGGGATGCGATCTTCCCGGCGAGGCCCTTCTGCGGCCTCAGACCCCTGAAGGGACGGACAACCACCATGTTGCCACCTATTCGTTCAGTGCCTCGATGACGTTCTCCGCCACCTGGATGCCGGCCCTGAGCTGTCCTTCGGCAGTCTGCGCGCCGATGTGTGGGGTGCACAGGAGATTGGGCAGCGTGAGGAGCTTGTTGCCTGCCGGCGGCTCCACCTCGAAGGTGTCCAGCGCCGCGACCTTGACCTTCCCGGAGGTCATGGCATCGTACAGGGCGTCCTCGTCGATCGTGCCTCCCCGAGCCACGTTGAGGATGACCACGCCGTCCTTCATGATGGCGAACTGGTCTGTGGATATCATGTGCTTCGTCTCGGGCGTCAGAGGCAGGTGGAGGGTGATGAAGTCGCTGCGCCTCAGCAGGTCGTCCAACTCCACGTTCTCGTACCTGTCGCTCTGCACGTACGGGTCATAGGCCAGCACCTTCATGCCGAAGGCCTCGGCGCGCTCCGCCACGGCGCCGCCTATCCTGCCTATGCCCACCACGCCCAGCGTCTTCTCGAACACCTCGGTGCCCTTCAGGGCCTTCTTCTCCCATTTCCCCTCTTTGGTCGTGCAAGTGCCGGCAACGATGTCCCTGGCCGATGCCAGTATGAATGCGAAGGTGAGCTCGGCCACCGATACGGTGGTCGCCGCGGGTGTGTTCCTCACCTTGATGCCCTTTGATTCCGCATGCCGCAGGTCGACGTTGTCAAGGCCTATGCCAGCACGCCCGATGACCTTCAGGTTGGGCGCGGCGTCGATGATGTCCTTCGTGACCTTGGTCGCGCTCCTGATGACGATGGCGTCGCAGTCGCCCACTAGTTCCGGGATCCTCTCCTTGGGCTCGTCCCAGGCGATGAGGACCTCGTGACCCGCATCCTTCAGCTTCTGCACTCCCTCGTCGGCCAGCTTGTCCGTCACAATTATCTTCATCCTACAGCCCCCATATCTCGTCTATATGCCACAGCAGAGATTTCAGGTCGTCCGGAGTCCACTCTCCCATGTGCCCGATCCTGAACGTCTTCTCCTTTAACTCACCGTAACCGTTAGCAATCTGATAGTCCCTTTTTGCCAGTTCCTGATTTAATTCTGCGACGTCCTCGCCGCGGGTGTTCTCGATGGTGGAGACCGTCACTGATTCAAAACCCTTCTCCGGGAACATGTCGAAGTGTTTCCTTGCCCAGGCCCTCGTGTACTCGGCCATCTCCAGGTGCCTTTCATACCTGCCTTTCGGGGTCTCCTTCAGCATCCTGTCCAGCTGATAATCCAGCGCATACATGAGAGAGATGTTCGGCGTGGTCGGGTTCTGGTGTTTCTTTCCGTAGTAATCGTGAATGGCCTTGAGGTCGGTGTAATGGCCCCGACCCGGCACCTCTCCCGCCCTTTTCAGGGCGGCTGTTGAATAACAGGCGATGGACAAACCAGGGGGCAGTGCAAAGCACTTCTGGGTAGAGGTGAACAATATGTCGGTGTTCAATTCCTCCGGCACGAGGTAGTCCCCTCCGGCGGAGGATACCGCGTCAACGACGAATATGACGTCTGGAAATTCACGATTGATAGCCTTCCCGATCTCCGCTATGGGATTCCGCACGCCCGTGGCAGTCTCGTTTTGAACGATGGCTACAGTGTCATACTCGTCCTTTTGCAGCTCGCTGAGAACCATCTCCGGTTTGATGGCCCGACCCCATTTCACGTCGAGAGGCTTCACCTCCTTACCGCAGTCGGCTATCGTCTGGTACATCCTCTTCGAGAACGCGCCGCACACCCCCGCTAACGCCTTCTTCTTGACAATGCACCGGCCCGTAATGTCCATCCATATCGTGCCGGAGGCCGTCAGGGTGCAGACGTTCTGCTTGGTTTGGAAATATTTGGTTAGCTTATCGATAATGCCCTCGTACAACTTTGTGTATTCGGCACTCCTGTGGCCAATCATCCATCTGGTCTGTTCCCTCAGAACCTCGGCGTCCACTTCGGTTGGACCGGGTATCCACAATCTTTTGTGAGACATCAAAGTCACCGTGGCGAGATTAAGAAAGGGAGTATAAACCTTTTGAGTTTACGATTAAGGAGTGGCCAGGCGCTCAATCTTTCGAGGCATGCTGCCGATACATACCCGACTTGTGCTCTTCGGCGAGCCTTCTATAGGTTTCAGCGTTTATCAGCGCCTCTTCCCTCAACCTCTCATCCCCCTCCTTGATGATCTTTCCAGGGATGCCCACCACCAGGCTGCCCGGCGGAACCGTCGTTCCCAGCTTGACGACCGCGTTCGCACCGATTATCGAGCCGGAGCCGATCGAAACGCCGTTCATCAGGACCGCGTTCATCCCGACGATCACGTCGTCCTCGATTGTGGCACCGTGGACGGTGCTGCCGTGACCGATGGAAACGTTCTTGCCGATCCTTGCGGGATGACCTCCCGTAACGTGAAGGACGCAACAATCCTGGACGTTGGAACCAGCACCGATTACGATGGAATCCTCGTCACCCCTTATCACGGCATTGGGCCAGATACCGCAGTTCTCATGGATTGTGACATTGCCGATAATGACGGCGCTCGGGTGTACATAACAGCTCTCATGCACTCTCGGTCTCATCGGCGTTGGATATGCATTTCACATATGAAACTTGTGCATGAACGACCAGTCTTTCGCCCTGATGTTCAATGTGGAGGGTCGCACGCTTGGTTTCTCGGAACCGATAGTCCCGATTTTCTATGTAACCACATTACAGGGTGCGACAGAACAACACACTCCAAAAGGTTTTAATATTTTCCAAACCTATATTGCATATGATGAGGACCTACCTGACAACGATGTTCAACACCAAGGGCGCCCGCCCATCCGATGTGGTCGAGAGACTGCAGATGATCGGCTTCAAACCGACGACCGGCAACTACGACTTCGTGTACGAGTGGGACAAGAGCGCAACAATAGAGGACACCATCTATTTTGCCGATAAGATACACGAGGTCCTGAAGGACATGGGCGTCATGTTCAGGATGGAGACCGACACCGACAGTGACTGAGATTGATAATCTGTCCTTTAGATGAGATACGTTTTGATGCGGCCATATTATCAACTTCCAGGGGGAGCACGCCTCATCTGTCAGAGCCAAATGCTCTGACTTGATGGGTTATCAAATCGACGGAGGAAGGCAGCGCATCCCAAAGATTTTAAACTCGCAGGTTCATTGATAGCCGATGGCAGAACCGTACGAGTTCCTCACAGAGGACGTGGGTCCGGGCGACGTGACCTCCGACGCCCTGATCGGCGCGGTCAAGGCAAGGGCCAACATGATAGCCAGGGAGGAGTGCATACTCGCGGGGAACGAAGAAGCGACAAGGGTGTTCGAGTACGAGGGGCTGAACATCCGCCACTTCGTCCAGGACGGCTCAAAGGTCCGACCCGAGACGATAATAATGGAGATCACCGGCGACGCCAAGGCCCTCCTCAAGACCGAAAGGCTCGCCCTCAACTTCGTCATGCGCATGAGCGGCATCGCAACACTTACCAGGCAGCTGGTCGATAAATGCTGGCCCATAAATCCCGACGTCAAGATAGCCGCCACCAGGAAGACCACGCCCGGCTTCCGAAGGTACGAGAAGACCGCAGTGGAATTCGGCGGCGGCATACGCCACCGCGAGGGCCTCTACGACCAGATACTCATCAAGGACAACCACCTGATGTTCACTGAGTCGATAACCGCCGCGGTCAAAAAGGCAAAGGAATCAGGCCTATCCAACATAGTAGAGGTCGAGGTCACTGACCTGGCAGGAGCGAAGGAAGCGGCAAAGGCCGGCGCGGACATCATCATGCTCGACAACATGACGCCCGAAGAGGGCAAGACGGCCAGTCAAACCATCAAGGCCATTAACCCGGACATCGAGGTCGAGATATCCGGCCGAGTCACCCCCGAGAACATCGTCCAATACGCCGAATTCGCAGACCGAATCAGCCTCGGCTGGCTCACCCACTCTGCCAAGGCCTGCGACTTCTCCATCGAGATAATAGAAATACTGGAATGAAGCGAGTAAGGGTATTGCGCAAGCTTTTTAACTTCAACTGATTATGCACGCCCTGCGAACACTGGCAACATCTCTTCATAGCGGGGTGGGGTAGCCAGGAAATCCCATCGGGCTCATAACCCGAAGATCAGTCGTTCAAACCGAAGACGGGCGTTGTGCAACATCGCCCGTTGAGGCACGGACGAGAAACGGTAGGAAACACCTGCCAGCATTTCTCGTCCAGTGTCCGAGAATTGCGCAGCAATTTTCGGAATGCCCTCTTCGTTGAAAATCGACTCCCCGCTATGCTTTTCTTTTCCTGCTCCTCAGCTCCAGCTCCATGATGGCGATGAGGAGGAAGCCGGCGGCTGCCGCGATTAAGACGGGAAGCAAGTTGGTCGAGGTTATGGCGATGTTATCGTAAGGGAGTTTTAATGCGCCCAGCATCAGGCCGATGAGGAAGGCTATTGTCGAGTTCCTGTAGTTCTTCAGGAGATGGTTGAGAAGGCGGGAGAAGGCCAGCAGGCCGATGACCGCGCCCGTGATGAACAGAACGATGTCCAGCCAGCTCAGCGACCTCAGGGCGTCGAGCATGTACTCGTATTGGCCCAGGAACAGGAGGATGAGGGCGCCGGATATGCCGGGCAGTATCATTGCGCAGACGGCGACCATTCCCGCGAAGAAGATGATGTATGGCTCGTGGCCGAGTTCCAGCACGCCCGAGTTCACCAGCGCGAAGGTGGCCAGGAATCCGACGATGACGTAGATGCCGTTGAAGAACGTGAGCACGCCCTTCTGCCTGAGAAACACGAAGGCAGAGGTCAGAATGACAGCGAAGAAGAAGGCGTAGGTGGGCGAGGGCTGATGGTCCAGCAGGTATAGGATGACGTTGGACATCAGTATGATGGCAATGGCTATGCCGATGACGAGGGGCACGAACAGGTCGAGGTCTATCTTCTTCAGTTTACGCCTTGTCTCCCCCGACTCGTCCCTCACCTTGGCAAACCCGAGGTTGCTGATGCCCCTGACCAGGCGCTCGTATATGCCCGTAATCATGGCGATCGTGCCGCCGGATACACCGGGTACAATGTCGGCCATGCCCATGGCCACGCCCCTTCCGAATATGCCAAAAGATACACGAAGCTTCATCGGTCCACCATACCCTTGAGGTCAGATAATGGGGATATTTATAATTAACACAGAGGCCTGATTTGGATTCCGTTTACACAATCTCGTACATCTGGCCTTATAAAAAGGGTGATGAATCTTTCCTCAAGTATTATATATTCGAAGTAATATGTTACGGATGAGGGCAAGGGTTACTTGCTCATGGGTGATGAAAATGAAGAACGAAAATAGACTAGGCCAGCTCGGAAGGATGTTCGTTGCGGTCATCATTGCAGCGATGTTCCTGACCGCTCCTTCAATGGTGCTGGCAGACACGGAACCAAACGATTCCATGGCCCAAGCCGAATCAATATACGACGGGGACACAGTCTACGGTTCGCTGGACGATTCAACAGACCCGGACGATTATTACGAGATATACCTGAGCAGCGGCGATATGTTGATGGCGACCATGACAGGCACCGGCGATGATTTTGACCTTTTCTTGTATGATGATTCAGGATGGGAGGTCGATTCATCGACCAGCGGCTCCTCATTCGAGTCAATTTATTACACGGCTTCCAGCAGCGGTTATTATTACATTAACCCCAACGCCCTTTGGGGCTCTGGAACCTATACATTGACGGTGTCCGTTATCTCCACCGGCGGAGGCGGCGGCGGAGGAGGCGGAGGCACCGGTGCCCAGCTGCCCGTCTGGAACGTAGGTGACGGCTGGTGGTTCGGCAAGACGTGGGACTTCGATGCAATGCAGGCCGAGATTGACGCAAACCTGAACGAGGCGATTGCCCAGCTGCCGGGATTCAACGCTGACGCGACCGTCGCCGGCGGGGTCGGCCTTTACTTCGGAGTGGAGGTCGTTGACGACGCCTTCAACCTCAACGGTGTCGACTGCTACAAGGTCGACTTCGACGGCGCTTTGGGAATCGACTTCGGATTGGATGCCTACGTTAAGGGCTCCATGAACGAAGAGGGAATCAGCATCAGGATAGATGCCTCAGGTAACGCCGTGGTTGTTGCCGAGGCCAGCCTCGTCGGCTCCCTGTACTTCACGGTCGATCAACTCGCGTTTGCCAAGGGCGAGTTCACGCTCACTGCCGACGGAACCGCGGACGTTGATCTGGATGTGGATTTCGACATGAGCTACGACCTCGGAGCCTGGGGGTCAGAGAGCATGAGCGGCCACATCGTTGCAGACGCGCACGGCGAGATAGATAATGCTCAGCTTTCCGGGGCCCTCGAGTTTGACCCGGCCATAGACTTCTTCGACTTCCCGATATACCTGGGAGACACATGGAACGTCCCGCACACCTCCACTGACGTAACCGGAACGTGGTCGGGCAGCGGAACCATATCCTGGGAGGTCGACGTGACTGGGATGAGGGACATAGACCCCTCGGCACAGGACATCCACGAGAGCGACTCCGTTGACCTGGCACAGGAGATAGGCTCAGGCTCGGTCGACGATATCATCGAGATGTGGCAGGCCGTCGGACTCAGATGCACCCAGGTCATCGATGACAGGTGGTACATAATCGAGGCCGATACCGGTGAGATATTCGGTTACTTTGACTTCCCCGGAACCAAGCAGTACGGTATCGACCCGATGGACATGATCGGTGATGTTGCACCGCAGGACGCCGGTGTGCAGTTCGACACGACCGAGGGCTTCGTGACGGGCATGACGATGGACGGAGAGGTAATGACCGAGGCTTCGGACAAGGCCTCAGTCGAGAGCTTTGCCAGCGACCCGCTCGGAGAAGTGCAAGAGGATACCGGCGGCCACGGCAGCGTGGGCACGGGCGCAGGCGGCGGGATAATGGTTCTCCTGATTCTGGGCATCATCGTCATCGTCGTCGTACTGGTTGTTGTAATGGTGATAGTGGGAAGGCGGAAGAAGACACCGCCCCAGCAGCAGATGTACGGCGCTCCCCCGTACCAGCAGCAGCAGTACCAGCAACCGCCACCGCAGCAACAACCACCACCGCCGCAGCAAGAGCAGCCGCCGCCACCACCTCCGCAAGGCTACTAGAATAGGAACAATGGGCGGGCGACCGCCCAAATTTTACCTTTTCATTCTTTCATTCGTACCCTAGGTCAGAGTTAACGTATGAAAGGCGGTCGCCGCATACGGTATAATTGCATACTAATCACGCAAAGCCGGCCAGCTTTGTGTTATGTGTGCGACTTGTAGAGGTAACATGCGGACCAAGACATCAACGGTTATCGGAGGGCCCGGTGGTTACGTGGGTTATTATTAAATCCGCGGGGCCAATCCGCTCCACGATGCTGGTCAGCATTATCGACGGTTACATTGACGAGCCTTCCAGGCTGGGCGTTCCCCCCTTCATCTCGCCCTATCCCAGGTACATCGCCGGAGCGGTCCAGGATTCCGGGCACGAGTGGGAGTACGTCACGATCGACCACTGGCGCGGCGGAACACGGCCAAGGGGCGACTTAACAATAATCATCCACGGCGCGTTGGTCCCGGGCAAATACCTCAGGACAATGCCCATGTCGGGGAGGGAGCTGGAGACCATAATGACCGAGTTGAGCGACAGCGCCATCGCATGGTCGCCGCAGGACAAAGGCGACCCGGACGCGCTCGCGTACGATATGCTGACTACGGGGGAGAAGATCAGGCGCCGGAGGACCCTGGAAGAATGGGCCAGGTGGCCGGTCGCCGGAGCGAACCTGATAGCGGGCCATCAGGACTTCGACCAGCCCCTCATCGCCGAGGTGGACGTGTCCTACGGCTGCCCCCATTACATCTCGGGCGGCTGCTCCTTCTGCACCGAGCCAGCACACGGTGAGCCCGTTTTCAGGGAGCCGGTGCACGTCGTTGAGGAGGTCAAGGCCCTGCTCAGGGCCGGGTGCACCAACTTCAGGCTCGGGGGCCAGTCCTGCATATTCTGCTACAAGGCCGGGGGCATAGGTGAAACCAGCACGCCCGAGCCGAACGCAACGGCCGTGGGCGAACTGTTGAAGCCCCTGGCAAGCCTGGAAGGCATCCGTGTGCTTCACACCGACAATGCCAATCCGGCAATCATCGCATCGCACCCCAAGGCCTCCGCGCGGATACTGGATTTGCTGGTAAATACGTGTACCGGCGGCAACTCGTTATCCCTGGGAATGGAGAGCGCCGATCCGGCGGTCATCGAGGCCAACAACCTCAACACCACCCCGGAACAGGTCATGGCGGCCATCAGGCTCATAAACGAGAAAGGGGCGGCGGCTGGGCCAACCGGCATGCCGATGTTGCTACCCGGTCTCAACTTCATCGGAGGCCTGGAGGGCGAAACCAGGGACACCTACCGTCTGAACGGAGAGTTCCTCACCGGCGTTCTCGACGCCGGACTGATGCTGAGGCGCATCAACATCCGCCAGGTGGCCTCGGTCCGCAGGCAGTTCGCACCCATGAAACACCAGAGGGAGTTCCGCAGGTTCAAGACCTTCGTGAGGGAGAACATCGACCCCGTCATGCTGGAGCGCGTTTGCCCGAACGGAACCGTCCTCAGGGACGCCTTCACAGAGCTGAGAATGGGCAGGATAACCTTTGCCAGGCAGATCGGGACCTATCCCTTGCTCATCGGGATCCAGCACGACGTCCATCTCAACAAGTTCTACGACCTCAAGGTCACGGCCCACGGGTCCAGGAGCATAACGGCCGTCGAGTATCCCCTGGACATAAACAACTGCGAGATGAGCGCTCTGGAATGTCTGCCAGGCATTGGCAGGAAACGAGCGGCCAGGCTCATACGGGCACGCCCGTATCGGAAAATGGATGACGTGGCCAGCGCGCTGGACGAGAGCGTTCTCCTGGAATCAATAGCCGAATACATTACAATCGGCGAATATCCGGAGGCCCGGACTTGAAAAGGGAGCGCATGTACAAGGACCTGGCCTGGACGTGGCCCATAATAAGCCCCCCGGAGGATTACGCCGACGAAGCCGCCCAATTCCGCAAGGCTATCCTCGACCACAGCACGATACCGGTAAAGACGTTGCTGGACATCGGCTGCGGCGGCGGCCACATCGACTTCCACCTAAAGAAGGAGTTCGAAATCACCGGCATCGACCTGAACGATGGGATGCTGGAGAACGCCAGGAAGCTGAATCCGCATGTCAGTTACCTGCAGGGGGACATGAGGGACCTCGACCTCGACGAGCAATTCGATACTGTCATCATCGCGGATTCCATCTTATACATGCAAAATGAAGAGGAGCTGAAGGCAGCCTTCGAAACCGCCCGCAAACACCTAAAGCCTGGAGG